>Ga0164243_10000072_pt1 | contig 264309 bp, 258 predicted proteins | sample OricompcompostOP_FD_108781 | JGI IMG/M metagenome (GOLD analysis project Ga0164243, IMG submission 108781) | Organic Plus compost microbial communities from Emeryville, California, USA - Original compost - Organic plus compost (OP) | ecosystem: Engineered > Solid waste > Mixed feedstock >... | reverse complement strand
CCCTTGCGGGGCTTCGCGGCCGGTCAGCGCTCGCGCTGACGGAGGGCGCCAGTGGCGCCATCCGAGGCTAGAAGGCCATGAGAGCTATGCTCGAATGGCCGGACTGGGAGGGGGTGAAATCGACCCGGATCTCTCGATCCTGCTCGTCGGATTAAATCCGGGGAGGACTCTTGAGAGATCGAAGTTCAACTCGATTTTGGAGTTCTTCTCCACACTAACCACGAGTCTTCCCCGGCCTTGAGCCGGGGTCCCGCTTTCTATGGGAACTTCAAAACCCCTCATCCGTCGGCTTCGCCGCCACCTTCTCCCACAAGGGGAGAAGGAAGGCTGTGGCACGATCTCGCCACGGCGTCCCCCTCTCCCCTTGTGGGAGAGGGTGCCCGAAGGGCGGGTGAGGGGTCCTCAGCAACCTGCCCTATCCCTCCCCCACGTTATTGCCCGACCCAACCTCACCCGATCTCGATCTCGCACCAGTGCCGGTACGGCCGGTCGGGCCCATAGATGATATTGGGGAAATACGGCCGGTGCAGCGCATCGGGGAAGGCCTGGTCTTCGAGGCAGAAGCCCGAATGCCGGCCGTAATGCCTGCCGCCCAGGCCCGGCACCGGAACGTCGGTGGTGACGCCATTATAGACCTGCAGTCCCGGCCGGTCGGTCCAGAGTTTCAAGGTCAAGTCGCCTTCCGGGCTTTTGACCACCGCCACCGGCTTGGCTGTGTCATGACGATCGTCGAGCACGATATTGCCGTCATAGGCAATCGCCTTGCCGCCAGCATCGCGCATCGTCCTGGCCTTGCGGAAATCCCACTTGGTGCCGTCGACCGGCAGGATGGCGCCGCTCGGGATCAGGTCGTCGTCGACTTGCGTGTAGGCGCTGGCCTCGAACTGGTAGAGATGGTCGAGCACGGTGTCGGTCGTGCCGAGGTTGAAATACTGGTGCTGGACGAGGCTGAGCGGCGTGTTGCGGTCGGCATCGGCGGCCAGATCGAGCCGCAGCCTGTTGCCGGCGAGCGTATATTTCGCCGTGAAGGTGACATTGCCCGGATAGCCCATATGCCCGTCGGGGCTGAAATGGCTGAAGGTCACGCTGTTGGCCGCATCGTCGGTCTCGCCCTGCCAGACCTGCCGGCCGAGCCCCTCCGGCCCGCCATGCAGGCTGTTGGGCCCATGGTTGGCCACCAGATCGTAGGTCTTGCCTTCGAGGGTGAAGCGCGAGCCGGCGATGCGGTTGGCGACGCGCCCGGCAATGGCGCCCAGATGCGGGCTGTGCTCGACATAGGCATCAAGATCGTTGAGGCCGAGCACGACGCCGCGCCTGCCTTCCTTCACCGGCACCTGCCAATCGCGCACGACGACGCCGAAACCGATGATCTCGACGACGGAACCCGTATCGCTTTCCAGGCGGAACTGGTCGACGCGTTTTCCCTCATGCGTGCCGAATGTCGAAACCGAAATGGCCATGCCGTTCTCCTCTTGGTCACAGCCTCTTAGCCAATCTCACGGGAGACGAAAAGCGCCCTTCGCATGCGCGGTTGACGGCGGCATCGGCAAGCGTGCAGTCTTTATCACTCTACTTCCGGGGGTCCGGCTTGCCCGAACATGTTTCCGCCCGTCGCGCCACCGTCCACGACGTGGCCAGAAAAGCCGGCGTGTCGCTCGCAACGGTCGATCGCGTCCTCAACGGGCGGCCGGGCGTCCGGCCGGAAACCGCCGGCAAGGTGCTCGACGCCATTCGCGAGCTCGATTTTTCGCGCGACGTTTCGGCTTCGCTTCTCGCGCGGGCTCGCGACATCAGCATGCTGTTCCTGATTCCCGGCGGCGGCAACGAGTTCATGGCCAACCTCGCTGCAACCGTTGCCGCCGAGGCGCGTGCCGCCAGCGCCCAGCGCCTGCATCTTGCCGTCGAAACCGTGCTGCCGCTCGATGCCGCCGATCTCGTCCGGCATCTCGATGCGCTCGATGCCGGGACCTGCGATTGCGTCGCCGTCGTCGGCAGCGAGGATCCGTCGGTCGTGGCCGCCGTCGATGCCGCCGCGCGGCGCGGCATCACGGTTCTGACGCTGGTCTCCGATCTCCCCGGCTCGCGGCGCAAGGCCTTCATCGGCATCGACAATATCGCCGCCGGGCGCACGGCCGCGTCGCTCCTCGGGCGGTTTGCGCCGGAGGGCGGCAAGATCGGCGTCATTGCCGGCTCGCTCGGCCTCAGGGATCACCGCGAGCGGCTGGAGGGCTTTGCCGCCGTCATCCGCGCCGAATTCCCGAAAGTTTCCATCGTCGGCCCGCTCGAAGGCCATGACAGCGGCCGCGAAACCGAACGCCTCGTGGCGCAGCTGCTTGCCGAGCATCCTGATCTTTCCGGGCTCTACAATGTCGGCGCCGGCAATGAGGGCCTCACCGCCGCCCTTGCCGCAAGCGCTCATGGCAGAAGGGTTCGCGTCGTCGCTCACGAACTCACGGCGTCGACGATTGCCGGGCTCAGGAGCGGCGCCGTCGATGTCGTGCTCGATCAAAATCCCATGGGCGAAATCCGCGCCGCCATCGCCGCCGCCCGCACCTGGGTGTTCGGCCAGGAGACACATGCCGATCGCGGCGTCGACAAGCCGATTGAAATCGGCATATTTCTGCGCGACAATCTCGGCTGAACGAGAGCCGTTCATAATCCGTTCAGACTCTGTTATAATTCGTTCATAACCCATTCATCGGTACGGCGAAAATGCGGCGGGAGGAGCTTTTCGTATGATTGCAGCGTGGTTTGAGGTACGTGCATCATGAGCACTTATCTCGGCATCGATATCGGCACGTCCGGCGTCAAGGCGCTGATAATCGACAGCAACGGCAAGGCTTTAGCCGAGGCCTCGGCGCCCGCCGTCGAGCCGGTGCGCCCGCATCCCGGCTGGTCGGAACAGAACCCGGCCGATTGGTGGACCGCAACCCTCGCCGCCGTCGATAGACTAAAGGAATCAAAGGCTTCCGAGCTGGCAGCGGTCAAGGGCATCGGGCTGTCGGGCCATATGCACGGCGCCACGCTGCTCGGAAAAAACGATGAAGTTCTAAGGCCTTGCATCCTCTGGAACGATGGCCGCGCCTTTGCCGAGTGCGCCGAAATGGAAGCGGCGCTCCCCTCCCTCCGGCAGATCGCCGGCAATATCGCCATGCCCGGTTTCACCGCGCCCAAGCTCGCCTGGGTCAGGAAGCACGAGCCGGAAATTTTTGCCAAGGTCGCTAAGGTCCTGTTGCCAAAGGCTTATATCCGCCTGCTGCTCACCGGCGAGCATGTCGAGGAAATGTCGGATGCCTCCGGCACGCTCTGGCTCGACGTCGCCAAACGCGACTGGTCCGACGAACTTCTCGCCGTCACCGGGCTCAATCGTTCGCATATGCCGCGCCTCGTCGAAGGCTCTGAAAAGTCAGGACTTTTGAAGCCAGACCTGATGGCGCGCTGGGGCATGTCGGGCGAAGTCGTCATCGCCGGCGGCGCCGGCGACAATGCGGCTGCCGCCTGCGGCATCGGCGCCATCCGGCCTGGCGAAGGCTTCGTCTCGCTCGGCACGTCGGGCGTACTTTTCGTTTCAAATGAACGATTTAGCCCGAACACGGCGGGCGCCGTCCATGCCTTCTGCCATGCCATCCCCGATACCTGGCACCAGATGGGCGTGATCCTTTCGGCGACCGACAGCCTCAACTGGCTGTCCTCGATCACCGGCAGGAAGCAGGCGGAGCTTTCCGCCGCCGCAGAAGCCCGGTTTTCCGGGCCGGGCGAGGAAATCTTCCTGCCCTATCTTTCCGGCGAGCGCACGCCGCACAACAATGCCAATGCCCGCGGCTCCTTCGTCGGGCTGTCGCATCTCTCCGATCCGGCCCGGCTCGCCCAGGCTGTGATGGAAGGCGTTGCCTTCGCCTTCCGCGATTGCCAGCGCGTGCTTGCCGATGCCGGCACCCGCATCGATCGGCTCATCGCCGTCGGCGGCGGCAGCAAGTCCTTGTTATGGCTGAAGCTTCTGGCGACCAATCTCGACAGCGAGATCGCCCTGCCCGAGGACGGCGATTTCGGCGGCGCGCTCGGCGCCGCCCGCCTCGGCCTCTGCGCCGCGACCGGAGCCGACCCGGCCGCGGTGATGACCATGCCGAAGATCAAGACGGTGGTCGCGCCCGACCGGGCGCTCACCGATGCCTATACCGCTCAATACCAGCGCTACCGCGCCCTTTACCCTGCCATCGAGGAGGCTCGTTCGTGACCGATTTCTTCAAGGGGCTGTCGCCCGTCAAGTTCGAAGGCGCCAACAGCGCCAATCCGCTTGCCTATCGCTTCTACAACAAGGACGAAAAGGTCCTCGGCAAGACGATGGAGGAGCATATCCGCCCCGCCGTCGCCTATTGGCATTCCTTTGCCTGGGAAGGCGGCGATCCTTTCGGCGGCCGCACGTTCGATCGGCCCTGGTTCGGCCCGACGATGGATCATGCGAAAATCAAGGCGGACGTTGCCTTCGAGCTTTTCGACCTCCTCGATGCGCCGTTCTTCTGCTTTCATGACCGCGACATCGCGCCGGAAGGCGATACGCTCGCCGAGAGCAACAAGAACGTCCGCGCCATTGCCGAAATCTTCGCCAGGAAGATGGAAAAGAGCCGCACCAAACTGCTCTGGGGCACGGCGAACCTTTTCACCAACCGCCGCTACATGTCGGGCGCTGCGACCAATCCGGACCCGGACGTCTTCGCCTATGCCGCCGCGCAGGTAAAGAACGTCCTAGAAATCACTCACGAATTGGGCGGCGCCAATTACGTGCTCTGGGGCGGCCGCGAAGGCTACGAGACCCTGCTCAACACCAATATCAAGCAGGAACTCGACCAGGCAGCGCGCTTCCTCACACTCGTCATCGAGCATGCCAAGAAGATCGGGTTCAAAGGTCAAATCCTGATCGAACCCAAGCCGCAGGAACCGTCCAAGCACCAGTACGACTACGACGTTGCGACGGTCTACGGGTTCCTCAAGACCTATGGTCTCGAAAAGGAAGTGAAGGTCAATATCGAGGTCGGCCACGCCTTCCTTGCCGGCCATAGCTTCGAGCACGAACTGCATCTCGCCCGCTCGCTCGGCATTCTCGGCTCGGTCGATGCGAACCGCAACGACCTGCAGTCGGGCTGGGACACCGACCAGTTCCCCAACAATCCGGGCGAAATGGTGCTGGCCTTCTACGAAATCCTGAAAAATGGCGGCCTCGGCCAGGGCGGCTTCAATTTCGATGCCAAGGTGCGCCGGCAGTCGCTCGATCCGGTCGATCTGCTGCATGGCCATATCGGCGGGCTCGATACCCTGGCCCGTGGGCTGAAAGCCGCCGCCGCCCTGATCGAGGATGGCAGCTTCGACAAGGCTTTGGACGAGCGTTATGCCGGCTGGAAATCGGCAGAGGCGCAAGCCATGCTTTCCGGCAAGCAGAGCCTTGCCGACATCGCCGCCCGCGTCGAAAAGCAGAACATCAATCCCGAGCCGCGTTCGGGCCGCCAGGAATATCTCGAAAACCTGGTCAACCGCTTCGTTTGATCCATAGCCACAGACCACCCTCGCCCCTTGCGGGAGAGGGTAGCACGTCAGCGCCGGGTGAGGGGTAAGGCCCCCTCATCCGTTCTTCGGGCACTTTCTCCCATGAGGGGAGAAGGGGGCTCCGAGTGCGAGGAACCATGCCGCTTCTCACCAATCCCATCCTGCCGGGCTTCAACCCCGATCCCTCGATCCTCAGGGTCGGCGAGGACTATTACATCGCGACCTCGACCTTCGAGTGGTATCCGGGCGTGCAGATCCATCACTCGAAGGACCTCGCCAACTGGGAACTGGTGACGCGGCCGCTCAGTCGCAAAAGCCAGCTCGACATGCGCGGCGATCCCGACAGTTGCGGCGTCTGGGCGCCGTGCCTCACGCATGACGGCGAAAAGTTCTGGCTCGTCTATACCGACGTCAAGCGCAAGGACGGCTCGTTCAAGGACGCGCACAACTACATCGTCACGGCGGACAACATCGAGGGGCCGTGGTCGGACCCGGTCTATATCAATTCCTCGGGCTTCGATCCCTCACTGTTCCATGACGATGACGGCCGCAAATGGTTCGTCAACATGATGTGGGACCATCGCGTGCGCCCGCTCCTGTTCGCCGGCATCGCGCTGCAGGAATACGATCCCGTTGCACAAAAACTCGTCGGGCCGCGCAAGAACATCTTCACCGGCACCGACCTCAAGCTCGTCGAAGGCCCGCACCTTTATAAGCGCAACGGCTGGTATTACCTGATGACCGCCGAAGGCGGCACCGGCTACGACCACGCCATAACCTTTGCCCGCTCGCGCCGGATCGACGGGCCCTATGAACTGCATCCCGACAAATACCTCATCACCTCCAAGGACACGCCGCTCAATCCGCTGCAGCGCGCCGGCCATGGCGATTGGGTCGAAACCCCTGACGGCCGGACCTATATCGTGCACCTGACCGGCCGGCCGACGACGCAGAAGCGCCGCTGCGTGCTCGGCCGCGAAACCGCTATCCAGGAAGCTGAATGGCGCGACGACTGGCTGTGGCTGAAGCACGGCAACAACGTTCCGGCGCTGCATGTCGATGTTCCCGGCACGCGCGACGAGGCAACATACTGGGCCGAGCGCCGCTACACGTTCGAAAACGGGCTCGACAAGGACTTCCAATGGCTACGAACGCCCGAAACCGAGCGCATCTTTTCGTTTGCTGACGACAAGCTGCGCCTCTATGGCCGCGAATCGATCGGTTCGTGGTTCGAGCAGGCGCTGGTGGCGCGCCGGCAGACGCACTTCTCCTACGATGCGGAAACCGTCATCGACTTCTCGCCGCAGGACGAGCGGCAGTTCGCGGGGCTTACGGCCTATTACAGCCGCTACAATTTCTTCTACCTGACGGTCACCGCCCATTCCGACGGCCAGCGTGAAATGCTGATCATGAGTTCGGAAATGAGCCATCCCGACGGCAGGCTCAGCTTCCCTGCCGATCCGGTTCGCATTCCCAACGCGGGCAAGGTCAAGCTGGCTCTGACCATTCGCGGCGCCAAACTGCAGTTCTTCTATGCGGTGGGCAGCGACGAACTCGAGGCGATCGGGCCGGTGCTCGATGCCTCGATCCTTTCGGACGAATGCGGCGGGCATGCAGAGCATGGCTCGTTCACCGGCGCCTTTGTCGGCGTCGCGGCGAGCGATCTCAACGGCACGGCGCTCGCCGCCGATTTCGACTATTTCCTCTATCGGCCGGTGCACGATCCGTCCGATCGCTACGAAATCGGCAGCTGACGGCAAGCGGTTTTCACCCAAAGCCTGAACAAGGGGCACGACTTGCCCCTTGTCAGCCTTGTCATTTTCCGGGCGAACGGTGAGTGTGCCCGTTCATCAAAAAGCTGGAGGACCCCATGAAGCTTGAATCGATTGCCCTGCACCACGGCTACGAATCGGAGGCCACTACCAAGGCCGCCGCCGTGCCGATCTATCAGACGACGTCCTATACGTTCGACGACACCCAGCACGGGGCGGACCTGTTCGACCTCAAGGTCGCGGGCAATATCTATACCCGCATCATGAACCCGACGACTGCCGTGCTCGAAGCGCGTGTCGCCGAAATGGAAGGTGGCATCGGCGCGCTGGGGCTCGCCTCGGGCATGTCGGCCATCACCTATGCCATCCAGACCATTGCCGGTGCAGGCGACAATATCGTTTCGATCTCCCAGCTTTATGGCGGCACCTACAATCTTTTCGTCCACACCTTCCCGCGCCAGGGCATCGAGGCCCGGCTTGTCCGGCACGATGATTTCGACGGGTTCGAAAAGGCTATCGATGACAAGACCAAGGCGGTCTTCCTCGAATCGATCGGCAATCCGGCCGGCAATGTCGTCGATATCGAGCGCATCGCCGAAATCGCGCACCGCCACGGCATTCCGGTGATCGTCGACAATACGGTGGCAACGCCCTATCTCACGCGCGCCTTCGATTTCGGCGCCGACATCATCGTGCACGCGCTCACCAAGTATATCGGCGGCCACGGCAATTCGATCGGCGGCATGATCGTCGATTCCGGCAAGTTCGACTGGAAGGCCAACGCCAAGCGCTTCCCGATGCTCAACGAGCCCGATCCGTCCTATCACGGCGTCGTCTATACCGAGGCGTTGGGCCCGGCGGCCTTCATCGGCCGCGCCCGCGTCGTGCCGCTGCGCAATACGGGTGCGGCGCTCTCGCCCTTCAATGCCTTCCTCATCCTGCAGGGGCTCGAAACCCTGGGCGTGCGCATGGAGCGCCATTGCGCCAATACCCAGAAGGTCGCCGAATATCTCAAGACCCATCCCAAGGTGGCGTGGGTCAATTATGCCGGCCTGCCGGACAGCCCCTATCACGAGACAGCCAAGAAGATTTCCAAGGGCTCCGGCTCGGGCATCCTTTCCTTCGGCATCAAGGGCGGCAAGGAGGCGGGCGGCCGCTTCATCGATGCGTTGCAGATGATCCTGCGGCTGGTCAATATCGGCGATGCCAAGTCGCTGGCCTGCCATCCGGCGACGACCACGCACCGCCAGCTTTCGCCTGAAGAGCTGAAGAAGGCCGGTGTGTCGGAAGACCTGGTGCGGCTCTCGATCGGTATCGAGCATGTCGACGACATCATCGCCGACATCTCCCAGGCACTCGACAAGGCGTAATCGCCGGTCTCGCGGCGCTGCCCCAGGCGGCGCCGCACTCTACAATCCTCCCGTGCAAAGCTGCTCCGTGCCGATTGGCACGAGGGCGCTAACCGCCTAAGCTTGGCGTTTATTCTCCAGACCCCGGCTAGCCTCGCGCCCATGGATCAGACGCCTTTCGAGTCCGCCCCCGGCTCCGCCCCGCAGGGGCTGACGCCGATGATGGCGCAATATTTCGAGATCAAGGCGGTCAATCCCGGCTATCTGCTGTTCTATCGCATGGGCGATTTCTACGAGCTGTTCTTCGAGGACGCCGAGATCGCAAGCCAGGCCCTGGGGATCGTGCTCACCAAGCGCGGCAAGCACCTGGGCGAGGACATCCGCATGTGCGGCGTGCCCATCCATGCCGCGCAGGATTATCTGAAGAAGCTGATTTCGCTGGGCCACCGCGTCGCCATCTGCGAACAGGTCGAGGATCCGGCCGAAGCCAAGAAGCGCGGCTCCAAATCGGTGGTGAAGCGCGACGTCGTGCGGCTCGTCACCGCCGGCACCCTGACCGAGGACGACCTGCTGCCGGCCCGCGCCGGAAACTTCCTGGCCGCGCTTTCCATGCTGCGGCACGGGGAAGCCGACTTCGCCCTCGCATGGGCCGACGTTTCGACCGGCGAGACCGGCGTCATCGATATTGCGCTCGAAAACATCGCGGACGAATTGGCGCGCATCGATCCCGTCGAATTGCTGGTGGCGCCGCCGACCCGCGAGGCGCTGGCCGCAGCGCATATCGCACTACCGGCTGCGAGCCTCGTAGCGGCCGACCAAAAGCTTTTCGACAGCGAAGCGGCGATGCCGCTGATCGCCGAAACCTATGCCGGAACGGTCGATCCCACCGCCTATTCGCGTGCCGGACGGGCGGCGCTCGGGGCGCTCATCGCCTATATCGCCGACAGCCAGAAGGGCGTGCCGGTATCGCTGAGCCCGCCGACGACGGAACGGGCCGCAAGCCACATGGCGATCGATGCGGCGACGCGCAATTCGCTGGAACTGCTCACCACCCAGCGCGGCGAGCGCAAGGGCTCGCTGATCGGTGAGATCGACCTGTGCGTGACCCCGCCCGGTTCGCGCCTTTTGGCCCGGCGACTGGCTGCACCTTTATGCGACGCCGCGGCCATCGATGCCCGGCTCGACGGCGTTACCGCGCTGCTTGATGATCCGCTGCTCACCGAACGGCTACGCACGGGGCTCAAAGCCGTGCCCGATATCAGCCGCGCGCTCACCCGCCTTGCCCTCGATCGCGGTGGCCCGCGCGACCTTGCCGCCATCGGTAATGCCGTTGCCGCGGCTGGCGAGTTGGCGGGACGGCTGCAGGGGCTCAGCGATGCGCCTGAAATCCTGGGCACGATCGCGGCGACGCTCGCCGCCTCCCCGCACGAGTTGGCCGCCCACCTTGCCGCTGCGCTTGCCGATGAATTGCCGCTGCTGTCGCGCGATGGCGGCTTCACCCGCAAGGGCTATGACGAAGGGCTCGATGGCGAGCGGGCACTGGCCTCGGAAACCCGCGAGGTCGTTGCCGCCCTGCAGGCGCGGCTGATCGGGGAAACCGACGTCAAATCGCTGAAGATCCGCCATAACGGCGTTCTCGGCTATTTCGTCGAAGTGCCGGCGGCGCAGGGCCAAAAACTGCTGGACGAGCCGCTGCGGCAGGTCTTCATCCACCGCCAGACGCTCGCCAATGTCATGCGCTTCACGACCAGCGAACTGGCCGACCTCGAAGGCCGGATCGCGCGGGCCCACGAAGCGGCGCTGACAATCGAAACGGCGATCTTTGCACGCCTGCGCGAGGAGGTGCTGGAGCAAACCGATGCCTTGCGCGCCACAGCCGAAGCACTGGCCGAACTCGACGTCACCGCCGCCCTCGCCCAGCTTGCCGCCACCCGCAATTTCTGCCGGCCGGAAATCGACGACAGCCTCGCCTTTGCCATCGAGGCGGGACGGCATCCGGTGGTCGAGGCGATGGTCGCGGGCGAAGGCGAGAGCTTCGTTGCCAACGATGCCGATCTCACCGGCCCCGAGGCCGAGGGCGGCGCGCTCTGGCTCGTCACCGGTCCCAATATGGGCGGCAAGTCGACCTTCCTGCGGCAAAATGCCCTGATCGCCATCCTGGCGCAGACCGGCAGCTACGTGCCGGCGGCGCGCGCCCATATCGGCATCATCGATCGCGTCTTCTCGCGCGTCGGGGCGTCCGACGACATCGCGCACGGCCGTTCGACCTTCATGGTCGAGATGGTCGAAACCGCCGCCATCCTCAACCGCGCGACGCGCAAAAGCCTCGTCGTGCTCGACGAGATCGGCCGCGGCACGGCAACTTTCGATGGACTCTCAATAGCTTGGGCAACGGTCGAAGCCCTGCACGAAACGACCGGATGCCGGGCGCTCTTTGCGACGCACTTCCACGAATTAACCGCCCTTTCAAAAACCCTCAATAGAGTTTCCAACCACACGATGAAGGTGCGTGAATGGGAGGGCGAGGTCGTGTTCCTGCACGAAGTAGCCGACGGCGCCGCCGATCGTTCCTATGGCGTTCAGGTCGCGCGGCTGGCCGGGCTCCCCGAGCCGGTGTTGCGTCGGGCGCGGCAAGTGCTTACCCTGTTGGAACAGCGCTCGGCGGGCGCGCCGACGGCGGTGCTCGACGATCTGCCTTTGTTCGCTCATCAGCCGCCGGTTGCGGAGATTGCGGTTTCGACCGACCCCTTGCATGACATGCTCGACGAGATCAGCCCCGACGAACTGACGCCGCGTCAGGCCATAGACCTGATCTATGAGCTGAAGAAAGTCCGCAATGCCGCTCGCTCAAGCTGACATCCGTCCGCGAAAACCGCAGGTCCAGTCCGGGGCCGATGCCGTGCTGGACGAACTCGACCGCATCGTCGGCGCGCAAGAAGCGAAATCGCCGGCGGCGCGCGCCCTGATCCTCAACCACATGCGCCAGCTTCTGGCCGACGCCCGCCACCGCGCCGAAGCCGAACTGCGCGCCTCCGGCCGTGGCCTTCGCTGCGCCGAAAGCCTGGCGGCAGCGGAAGACGAGATCATCCGCGCCATCCACCTGTTTGCGACGCGCCGCGTCTATCCGGTCGACAACCCGTCCGAGGCCGAGGCGATCGCGCTCGCCGCCGTCGGCGGCTACGGGCGCGGCACGCTGGCGCCGGGCTCCGACATCGACCTGCTGTTCATCCTGCCCTACAAGCAGACCCCCTGGGGCGAGCAGGTCACCGAATACATCCTCTACATGCTCTGGGACCTCGGCCAGAAAGTCGGCCATGCCGTGCGCTCGGTCGACGATTGCATCCGCATGGCCCGTTCCGACATGACGGTGCGGACGGCAACGCTGGAAGCGCGCTACCTTACCGGCGATGTCACGCTGTTCGAGACGCTGATCCGGCGGTTCGAAACCGAGATCATGCCCAGGACCGGGCCGGAATTCATTGCCGCCAAGATGGCCGAGCGCGACGAGCGGCACCTGCAGATGGGCAATACGCGCTACGTCGTCGAACCCAATATCAAGGACGGCAAGGGTGGGCTTCGCGACCTCAACACGCTGTTCTGGATCGGCAAGTACTTCTACCGGGTGAAATCGGCCGCCGAACTTGTCGGCAAGGGCGTGCTTTCGGCCGACGAGTACAAGCTCTTCCAGCGCGCCGAGGACTTCCTGTGGGCGGTGCGCTGTAACCTCCATTTCATGACCGGCCGGGCCGACGAGAAGCTGACCTTCGAAGTACAGCCGGAAATGGCCGATCGCCTCGGCTATTCCACGCGCCTCGGCATGCTCGGCGTCGAGCGCTTCATGAAGCGCTACTTCCTCGTTGCCAAGGATGTGGGCGATCTCACCCGCATCTTCTGCGCCAGCCTCGAATTCAACCACGCCAAGGACATGGATCTGGTCGGGCGGGTGCTCGCCCCGTTCCGCTCCGGCAAGTCGAAGATCAAGGGCGAAACCGACTTCATCGTCGACACCGGCCGGCTCAACATCGCCAATGCCGATGTCTTCGTGAAGGATCCGGCCAATCTCGTCCGCATCTTCCTCGTCGCCGGGCGGCAGGAACTGCTGTTTCACCCCGACGCCATCAAGTCGATCCGCCGTTCGCTGCGCCTCATCGATGCTGATGTCCGCAGCGATCCCCGCGCCAATGCCTGCTTTCTCGATATCCTGACGGCGCCGCAATCGGTCGAGCGTATTTTGAGGGCCATGAACGAGAGCGGCGTGCTCGGCAAGTTCGTTCCCGAATTCGGCCGCATCGTCGCGCTCATGCAGTTCAACATGTACCACCACTATACGGTGGACGAGCACCTGATCCGCGCCGTCGGCGTCATGGCCGAAATCGCCAATGGCGGACTCAGGGACGAATTGCCGCTGACGCACGAACTGCTGCCGCACCTCAACGATACGCGCCTGCTGTTCGTGGCTCTGTTCCTGCACGACATCGCCAAGGGCCGGCCGGAAGACCACTCGGTTGCCGGCGCCCGCATTGCCCGCAAGTTCTGCCCGCGCCTCGGCCTGTCGCCGGCCGAAACCGACACCGTCGCCTGGCTCGTCCAATATCACCTGCTGATGAGCGAAGTCGCCCAGTCGCGCGACATCCAGGACCCGGAAACGGCCCGTGCCTTTGCCGAGATCGTGCAATCGCCGCAGCGCCTGGCCTTGCTCATGATCCTCACCGCCTGCGATATCCGCGCCGTCGGGCCGGGCGTCTGGACCGGCTGGAAAGGCTCGCTCCTGCGCGAACTCTATTTCGCCACCGAGCCGCTGCTGTCGGGAGGCCATTCGCAGGTTTCCCATCACGAGCGCGTCGCCGAAGCCAAGCGCGCCCTGACCGAGGCGCTGGCCTCGTGGCCGGAAGCGGAGATCGAGGCCTATACATCGCGCCATTACGACCACTATTGGCTCAGGGCCGAGCCGGAACTGCAGGTCGAGCATGCGCGGATGATCCGCAATGCCGACAAGGCGGGCGAGCCCTTCGCCGGCTCCATCCGCGTACAGGCCTTCGAGGGCATCACCGAAGTATCCTTCTATACGCCCGACCATCCGCGGCTGCTGTCGCTGATCGCCGGCGCCTGCACGATGGCGGATGCCTCGATCATCGGCGCGCAGGTCTTTTCGACGCGTGACGGCCGCGCCATCGATACGTTCCGATTGCGCCGCAGCTTTGCTTCCGATGAGGACGAGAAGGTGCGCGCCACCCGCATCATCGAAACCACGCGGCAATTGCTGCAGGGCAAGCGCCAGATCCTCATCGACATCGGCAAGGAGAGCCGTCTCAACAAGCGCCTGAAACCGTTCTCGCTGCCGGCCGAAGTGCTGGTCTCCAACGCGCTGTCGGAGAAATTCACCGTCATCGAACTTTCCGGGCTCGACCGCACGGGCCTCCTGCACGACCTCACGCGCGCCATTTCCGATCTCAGCCTCACCATCGGTTCGGCCCATATCGGCACCTATGGCGAAAAGGCGGTGGACGTTTTCTACGTAACCGATCTCACCGGCCACAAGATCGATTCCAAGGCACGCCAGAACCGCATCCGCGATGCCTTGCTTGCCGTGTTCGAGCCCAGCCCGCACGATCTCAAGCAGGCGCAGCGCGCCGCGGCCAACGGCTGATCGGCGCGTGAGCCTTTACCGAAATTTCCTCAATGTCGGGGCCTGGACCGTCGGCAGCCGCGTGCTCGGTTTCATCCGCGACGCCCTGGTCGCCGCCGTCCTCGGCACCGGCCCCGCGGCCGATGCCTATGTCGCGGCCTTCCGCTTTCCCAATCTCTTCAGGCGGCTGTTTGCGGAAGGCGCCTTCAACACCGCCTTCATTCCGCTGTTTGCCAAGTCGCTGGAACAGGAAGGCGCCGAACCGGCGCGACTCTGGGCCGCCCGCATCATGAGCTGGCTGGTGGCGGTGGTGACCGTCGTCACCGTCCTCGTCGAAATCTTCATGCCCTGGGTGCTCGTGCCCTTCGTTCCGGGTTTCGTCGACGATCCGTCCAAGTACGACCTCACAGTGCTGCTGACCCGCATCTGCTTTCCGTATCTCATGTGCATGTCGCTGATGGCGGCCTATGCCGCCATCCTCAACGGGCTCGGGCGCTTTACGGCGGCGGCCTTCGCTCCCGTCCTGCTCAATGTCGTGATGATCGCCTTCATGCTGCCGCTGGTGATCGGTGCGCCCAAGACCGACGTCGAAACCGCCATCTGGATCGCCATCGGCACGCTCGGCGGCGGCGTCGCCCAACTCGCCTTCGTTTATGCGGCCATCCGCAGGGCGGGCTTCGTGCCGCGCCTCACCTGGCCGAAGTTTGATCCCGAAGTGAAGCGCTTCTGGATCCGCGCCGTGCCGGCGGTGATTGCCGGCGGCATCACCCAGGTCAACATCTTCGTTGGCACCATCATCGCCTCGGCCGCTCCCAGCGCCATGGCCTATCTCTATTACGCCGACCGGCTCTACCAATTGCCGCTCGGCATTATCGGCATCGCCGTCGGCACCGTGCTGCTGCCCGAACTCTCACGGCACCTCACGGGCGGCCGCGACAAGGAGGCCGATGCCTCGCAAAGCCAAGCGCTGCTGATCGCCATGCTGCTGTCGATGCCAGCCGCCACCGCCCTGATCGCGCTGTCGGAGCCGATTGTACGCGTGCTGTTCCAGCGCGGCGCGTTCGATGCCGCCTCGACCGTCGAAACGGCCCAGACCCTCATCTGGTTTGCGGCGGGGCTGCCCGCCTATGTGCTGATCCGCGTGCTGCAGCCGGGCTTTTTCGCGCGCGAGGACACGGTTACCCCGACGATCTTCGCCGGCATTTCGGTCGCCATCAATATCGCCCTGTCGCTGCTGCTGTTTCCGAGGCTGCAGCATGTCGGCATCGCCATCGCCACTTCGGTTTCGGCCTGGGCCAATTCGGCGCTGCTCGCCATCTGGCTCAAGCGCCGCGGCCATTTCGTCCTCAGCAGTGCCGAGTGGCGCCGGCACGGCCTCATCCTCCTTGCCGCCCTCGTCATGGCGGGCCTGCTCTATGGTTTGAGCGTTCCCCTGACGCCCGCCTTTGCGGCTGATTCGGCGTTGCTCGTGCAATTAATTGCACTTGCCGTGCTCGTTGCCGTCGGCTTCGTCGCCTATTTCGCCATTGCGCATTTTTCCGGCGCGCAACCGCTGGGACAATTGCTGCGCCGGTTGCGCCGCACCGCCTAAAGGCGCTAAACGCCCTCACCCACGACGTTTCGTTATCGAGATTTCCATGGCTTTCACCCAGCGCGTGTTTTCCGGCATCCAGCCTTCGGGCGACCTGCATCTCGGCAATTACCTCGGCGCCATGCGCCGTTTCGTGCCGCTGCAGGATACGCATGACTGCATCTATTGCGTCGTCGACATGCATGCCATCACCGTCTGGCAGGAGCCGAACAGCCTGCGCCGGGCGACCCGCGAACTGACCGCCGCCTATCTCGCCGCCGGGATCGATCCGAAAAAATCCATCATCTTCAACCAGAGCGCCGTGCACCAGCACGCCGAACTCGCCTGGATCTTCAATTGCGTCGCCCGCATCGGCTGGATGTACCGGATGACGCAGTTCAAGGACAAAACCGCCGGCAAGAACACCGAGAACGTCTCGCTCGGCCTCTTGGCCTATCCCTCGCTGATGGCCGCCGACATCCTTCTCTACAAGGCAACGCACGTCCCCGTCGGCGACGACCAGAAGCAGCACCTGGAACTGACGCGCGACATCGCCATCAAGTTCAACAACGACTTTTCCGCCTCCATCAAGGAGCAGGGGCTCGACGCGGAATACTTCCCCATCACCGAGCCGCTGATCACCGGCCCCGCCCGCCGCATCATGAGCCTCAGGGACGGCACCAAGAAGATGAGCAAGTCCGATCCCTCGGACCAATCCCGCATCTCCCTGCTCGATGATGCCGACGCCATCGCCAAGAAGATCAAGCGCGCCACCACCGATCCCGAGCCGTTGCCGGGTGACGTGAAGGGCCTCGAGGGCCGCGCCGAAGCCGACAACCTCGTCGGCATCTATGCGGCGCTCTCCGACAAGAGCAAGCAGCAGGTGCTCGACGAGTTCGACGGCCAGGGCTGGGGCGCTTTCAAGCCGGCACTGGCGGACCTCGCCGTCTCCGTCCTTTCACCCATTTCCGGCGAAATGCGCCGGCTGGTCGCGGCCGAGGACCATATCGATGCGATCCTTGCCGAAGGGGCCGAGCGCGCCGGCATCGTGGCCGCGGCCACGATGGCCGAAGTGCGGCGCATCGTCGGCTTCATCGGCTGACATTTACGTGCCCGCTTGCCGCCTGGTGCGGCAAGTGACACCATATCCCGGGTAGAAAGTCAGGAGGGCGGCTTGGCTGACGTCGTTCCCGAATACAAGCGCAAATTCCTCGTCGTCATCGACGATACGCCCGAATGCGACCGCGCAGTGACCTTCGCTGCCCACCGCGTCAAGCGTACCGGCGGCATCGTGCTGCTGATGAGTGTCGTCGAGCCGCCGGAATTCCATGGGCTGGGGGTCGAGGACGTGCTGCGCGCCGAGGCACTGGAAGCGGCCGAGCAGAACCTCGACAAGCGCCTGCGGCGCATTTCCGAAATCGCGCCCATCAAGACCGAGACCGTTATCCGCGAGGGCCGGGCTGCCGACCAGATCGAAGCGGTGATCGCCGAGGACAAGGGCGTCGCCATCCTGGTTCTCGCCGCCGCCACCGGCGGGGAAGGGCCCGGTCCGATGGTTTCGCACTTTGCCGCCAACAACAGGCTGCACGTGCTCGTCACCATCGTTCCCGGCGCCATGACCGACCAAGAGATCGTCGCCGTCTGCTGACTCTATCGGCAAAAGCCGATGCTGGCCTTGCTTTGGGCCGGCAAAGCTTTATGTTAGGGCTATCCGGAGCATTTCTGGAACCATTCTAAACCCGTTCGCGGGGAGGCGCCCATGTTCATCCAGACCGAAGCCACGCCCAATCCGGCGACGCTGAAATTCCTGCCCGGCCGCGACGTGCTCGTCGGCGAGCCGCGCGATTTCCGTTCGCCCGAAACCGCTGCCGCCTCGCCGCTTGCCGCCTCGCTCTTCGCCGTTTCCGGCGTCAGCGGCGTGTTCCTGGGCTCGGATTTCATCTCGGTGACCAAGGACGACACCGACTGGTCGCACATCAAGCCGGCCATTCTCGGCGTCATCATGGACCACTTCCTGTCCGGCAAGCCGGTTGTCGCCGACAACGAGACGGCCGAAACCGCTGCTACCGGCGAGGAATTCTTCGATGAGGAAGACACCGAGACCGTCGAGGTGATCAAGGAATTGCTGGCGACCCGCGTACGCCCGGCCGTCGCCATGGATGGCGGCGACATCACCTTCAAGGGCTACAAGGACGGCACCGTCTTCCTGCACATGCAGGGTGCCTGTTCCGGCTGCCCCTCCTCGACGGCAACGCTCCGGAACGGCATCGAGAACCTGCTCCGCCATTTCGTTCCCGGCGTCGAACAGGTCGCCCAGGTCTAAGCGGCCCTCGACTTCGCTCCTGCGGGTGATTATTTGACGCTCATGAGCGTCACCCCGACCGTCCTTGCCATCGATACGACAGGCGCACGCCTGCAACTGGCGTTGCTGCGCGGTAGTGATGTCGATACGTCCATCGACGAGATCGGCAAGGGCCATGCCGAATTGCTGTTTGCCCGCCTCGATGCGCTGCTCAAGCGCAACGGGCTGTCCTATGGCGATCTCACTCGCATCGCGGTGACCTCCGGGCCGGGCTCGTTCACGGGCCTGCGCGTCGGGCTGGCCGCGGCGCGCGGCCTCGGCCTCACGCTCGGCATTCCGGTCCTGGGCATCCCGACGCTGACCGCGCTATCGCTTGCCGGAAAGGGCGCGTTCGCCGTCATCGTCGATGCCCGCCGCAACGAGGCCTATTTCCAGCCTTTTGCCGCCCCGGGCACGCCCGCGGCGCCGGCCGAAGTCGTGCCGTTCGATGCCCCGCCCGTGCCGCCGGGATTGCCCGTCGTTTCCGGAAATCCGGTCGATATCGGTCTGCTCGCCGCCTTTGCGGCGACGCTCGATCCTGCCCTTTATCCGCCCGATGCCTTCTACCTGCGCAGCGCCGACGCCAAGCCGCAGGACAAGGCCCGCGTCGCAAGGGTCCGCGCCTGATGGAAAAGTTCTGGATGGCGCCCAAGGGCCTGCATGTCGAGCCGGGCGAGACGCGCGACGCCGAGGCGCTGTCGAGGCTCCACGCCCAGGGCTTCTACCGCGGCTGGCCGCGCGAGGATTTCGATGCCTACCTCATGGGCGAGAACACGCCCGCCTATATCGCCTGCGATGCGAAACGCCGCGTTGCCGGCTTCATGATGCTGCGCCTTGCCGGCGACGAATGCGAACTCCTCACCATCGTCGTCGACAAGAAATGGCGCGGCAAGGGAATCGGCGCCGCTCTGCTGCGCGCCGGTTTCGAGGATTTGCTGCTGTCGCCGGCCAAAAAGATGTTCCTTGAAGTCGACGAGAGCAACGAGGCCGCCGTGAAGCTCTACAAACGTCACGGCTTTGCTGCCATCGGCACGCGCAAGGGCTACTATCCCAGGCCCGATGGCGCGCCTGCCACCGCCCTTGTCATGGCGCGCGATCTTGGATAACCCGGCGCAAGGGGGTTCGGCATGAACACTTCACCCACACAGACGCTCGAAGAACAATGCGCCGCCCGCGGCATGCGCATGACCGAGCAGCGCCGCGTCATCGCGCAGGTCATCGAACAGAGCGACGACCATCCCGACGTCGAAGAGCTCTATCGGCGCGCTGCCGCCATCGATGCCAGGATTTCGCTGTCGACCGTCTATCGCACCGTCAACCTCTTCGAGGAGGCGGGGCTGGTCACCAAGCACGATTTCAAGGACGGACGCGCCCGCTTCGAGCTCATCCCCGACGAGCACCACGACCACCTCATCGACATCCGTTCCGGCAAGGTCATCGAGTTCCGCAACGAGGAGATCGAAGCCATCCAGGAAGTCATCGCCAAGCGCCTGGGTTACCGGCTGGTCGACCATCGCCTCGAACTCTATGCCGTGCCGCTTTCCGGGGAAAAGACCAACAAGTGATCTTCCGCATCCTGTTCTTCATTTTCATCTACGTGCCGGTGATGCTCGTCGGCATTCCCAGCCAGTTCGTCATCACGCGGCTGGGCCTCGAGTCGAACTTCCTGCCGCGGCTCTTCCACAAGGTCGGCTGCATCTTCCTCGGCATGCGGGTCACCGTCATCGGCGAGCCGGCGCACAACCGCCCCACGCTCTTGACCGCCAACCACATTTCCTGGACCGACATCATCGCCATCGGCTCGGTGGCCGACGTCACCTTCGTTGCCAAGACCGGCGTGCGCGACGCGTTCTTCGTCGGCTTCATGGCCTCGCTGCAAAAGACCATCTATGTCGATTACAACCGCCGCACCGACACCAAGCGCACCAATGCCGAAATGGCCAAGCGCCTGGCCCGCAATGGCGCGGTGCTGCTCTTCGCCGAAGGCCATCGCGACCTCGGCAATCACGTCCAGCCCTTCCGCTCGGCCCTGGTCGGGGCGGCACAGGCGGCCATGAAGGAAGCCGGCGCCAGGGACGTCGCCATCCAGCCGGTCACCATCGCCTATACGCGGCTACAGGGCATGCCGGTGTCGCGCGCCGACCGCGCCACGATTTCCGGCATCGGCTCGAAATCCTTCAAGGCGGTGGTCAAGGACCTCCTGACCTCCGGCGTCAAGGACGTGACCATCGCCTTCGGCACGCCGCGCCCCATCACCGATACGGACGATCGCAAGAAGCTGACGCGTATTGCCGAAACCGAAGTGCGCCGCATGCTGGTTTCGCTCAATCGCGGCCTGCCGCTGCCAGTGGTCAGCGGCGCGTAACGAGGCAGAACTGGTTGCCTTCGGGATCGGCCATGACCGTATAGCCGGCCTCGACCCGTTGCACCCTGGCGCCCTGCCGCTCGGCCCGGCCCACCGCTTCGCCGACATTGGCAACGGCAATATCGAGATGGACGCGGTTGTTGTCGTAATGCCGGGTTTCGACGCGCTGGAAGCAAAGGCTCGGCCCCGCCCCGTCGACCATGACCGTGGGATCGGTTTCAGGAGTGAAGCCCAGGCTGGCCAATCGCGCGATTTCGGCATCGTCATAGGCGCGGATCGCATAGCCATCGAGGAGCGACACCCAGAAGCGCGCCAGGCGCGCGGGGCTCTCGCAATCGAAGACGATTTCCTTGATCTGGCCCATGTCTTCCTCCATCTCGCCAACGTAGCCTAATCGTGCATTCCTTGCTAAGAGGCCGCCATGACCAAGCCGCAAACCGCCGTTCCGGCCAAGAAGGTCTTCATCAAGACCTATGGCTGCCAGATGAATGTCTATGACAGCGCCCGCATGGCGGACGCACTGGCGCCGCACGGCTACGAGACGGCAGTCGACATCGATGGCGCGGACCTCGTCCTCATCAATACCTGCCATATCCGCGAGAAGGCCTCGGAAAAGGTCTTCTCCGAGATCGGGCGCTTGAAGGAAATGCGCGACGAGCGCCGCGCCGAAGGCCACGACCTGATGATCGGCGTTGCCGGGTGCGTTGCCCAGGCCGAAGGCGAGGAGATCATCCGCCGCGCCCCTGCCGTCGATCTCGTCTTCGGCCCGCAAAGCTACCACCGCCTGCCCGACCTCATCGCCCGCGCCCATAACGGCGCACAGGTCGTCGACACCGACTTTCCTGCCGAGGACAAGTTCGAGCATCTGCCGGCGCCGAAAAAGGACGTCACCATTTCGCGTGGGCTGACGGCCTTCCTCACCGTTCAGGAGGGGTGCGACAAGTTCTGTTCGTTCTGCGTCGTGCCCTATACGCGCGGCGCCGAGGTCTCGCGGCCGGTGGCCCAGGTGCTGGCGGAGGCGCAGAACCTCGTCGATGCCGGCGTGCGCGAAATCACTCTCTTGGGCCAGAACGTCAATGCCTATCACGGCGCGACCGCTAGCGGTAGCACGATGGGGCTCGGGCAATTGCTCCACGAGCTTGCCGCGATCGACGGGCTCGAGCGCCTGCGCTACACGACCAGCCATCCGCGCGACATGGACGATAGCCTCATCGAAGCGCATCGCGATCTCGACAAGCTAATGCCCTACCTGCACCTGCCCGTGCAGTCCGGCTCGGATCGCATCCTCAAGGCGATGAACCGCCGGCACACCGCCGCCGAATATCTCAAGCTGATCGAGCGCATCCGCGCCGCCCGGCCGGATCTCGCGCTTTCTGGCGATTTCATCGTCGGCTTTCCCGGCGAGACCGACGAGGATTTCGAGGCAACGCTCGCGATCATCCGTAAAGCGGGCTATGCCTCGGCCTTCTCGTTCAAATATTCGCCCCGCCCGGGCACGCCTGGCGCACAACTCGGCGACCAGGTGCCCGAAGCGGTCAAGACCGAGCGCCTGGCGCGCTTGCAGGCGCTCGTCATCGAACAGCAGCAGGCCTTCAACCGCTCCTGCGTCGGGCGTGTCCTGCCGGTCCTGCTCGAACGCAAGGGCCGCATGGCCGGCCAGCTCGGCGGCCGCTCGCCCTATCTGCAGGCCGTGCACCTCGATGCCCCGGCCGAACTTTTCGGCACGATCCAGCCGGTTCTGATCACAGGTCTTGGGAATAACTCGCTCGCCGGCAAGATTGTCATGGGAATGGAACGCAATTCTGCTAGCCTTGTTGAGTCCGAACCCGTTTGGAGCAACAGAGTTTGAGCCGGCATTTGTCAGCAACCGACAACGCACCCGCTTCCCAACTCGAACTTGCCTTTGAAGACAACCGGCTCGTGTCCCAGCTGTATGGGGATTTCGACCAGAACCTGGCGCTTGTCGAACAGCGCCTGGGCGTGTCCGCGACGCCACGCGGCAATCATATCATGCTCTCCGGCAACGTTTCGGGGGTCGACCAGGCCCGGCGCGTGCTGGAATCGCTTTACGCCCTGCTCGAGGAAGGCCGCACGGTTGAGATCGCCGATGTCGACGGCGTCATCCGCATGATCGAGACCGAGGACAGCCAGCTCACCCTGCCGACGCTGGAAAAGAAGGGCAAGGTGCGCATGGCTCAGATCGCCACGCGCAAGGCGACGATCGTCGCCCGTACGCCGGCGCAGGACGCCTATATCCGCGCCATGGACCGCTCGGAACTGGTCTTCGGCGTCGGCCCGGCCGGTACCGGCAAGACCTATCTCGCCGTTGCCCATGCCGCGACCCTGCTCGAGCGCGGCGACATCAACCGCATCGTCCTTTCCCGCCCCGCCGTCGAAGCCGGCGAGCGCCTGGGCTTTTTGCCCGGCGACATGAAGGAGAAGGTCGATCCTTACCTGCGCCCGCTTTACGATGCGCTCTACGACATGATGCGCCCCGAACACGTCGAGCGCTGCATAACCTCGGGCATCATCGAGGTAGCGCCGCTCGCCTTCATGCGCGGCCGCACGCTCGCCAATGCCGTCGTCATCCTCGATGAAGCGCAGAACACGACGTCGATGCAGATGAAGATGTTCCTGACGCGCCTGGGCGAGAATTCCAAGATGATCGTCACCGGCGATCCGACCCAGATCGACCTGCCGCGCGGCGAGCGCTCGGGACTGGTCGAAGCCCTGCAATTGCTCGATGGCGTCGAAGGCGTTCATATCTCGCGCTTTTCGGACCGCGATGTCGTGCGCCATGCGCTGGTCGCGCGTATCGTGCGCGCCTATGAACAGGCAGCGCCCAAGCACGAAGGCGGCCGCAACTGAGCACGCCGCCGCTTGAGATCGCCGTCCTGCGCAATAGCGAAGGCTGGCCCGAAGCTTACGATGCGCTGGCCGAGCGGGCGGTGCTTGCCGCCCTTGCCGGAGCCAAGCCGAAGATCAGAGGCGCCGCCGAAATCTCGATCGTCCTTACCGACGATGCCGAGCAGCAGGAACTCAACCGCGACTGGCGCGGCAAGGATGCGCCGACCAATGTGCTGTCCTTCCCCCAGATCGAGCCGTTTTCTCCCGTCATCGGCATCCTGGGCGACATTATCCTGGCCCGTGAGACGCTGGAGCGCGAGGCCGCCAATCTCGAAAAGCCGCTTGCGCATCATTTCACCCATTTGGTGGTGCATGGCTTTTTGCATATCCTCGGCTATGATCACCTCACCGAGGACGAGGCCCTTGTCATGGAGGGCCTCGAGACCCAGATACTGGCGGGCCTGGGCGTGCCTGACCCTTATGCCGACAACGACGATGCCTGAAGCCCTTTGCCCGCCCATTTGACAAGGACTGCCGTTTCGTGCGGCATTTAGGAATGAACGATACCGACAGCACTCCCGCCCAAAGGGCGAGCGAACCCAATCCCGAACCTGGCTCTAGTCCCGCCCCCGCGCCGGCGCGGGGGCCCAATGTGTGGTCACGCCTCAAGGCCATTCTGGCCTTGCGCCCGGCTTCCCTGCGTAGCGGCCTGCAGGAAGCCCTGGACCAGCAGGCCAATTCAGACAGCGCAGACTTCTCCGAAAGCGAGCGCACCATCCTGCAGAACGTCCTGAAGCTCGGCGACATCCGCGTCGACGACGTCATGGTGCCGCGCTCCGATATCCAGGCTGTCGAAGCCCATGAAACACTGGGCGCGCTCGTGGCGCGCTTCCGGCGTGTCGGCCATTCGCGCCTGCCGGTCTACGACGACGATCTCGACAACATCACCGGGTTCGTCCACGTCAAGGACGTGCTGCAGCGCATCACCGAGCTTGGCCCCGATCCCGGCGCCGCCCAGCCGACCAAGCTGGTTTCGGCAACGAGCTTGCGCCAGAAGCTCGAAAAACTCGACATCATCCGCCAGGCCATGTTCGTGCCGCCGTCGATGCCGGTGGGCGACCTGCTGCAGGAAATGCGCGCCAGCCACGTCCACATGGCCATTGTCGTCGACGAATATGGCGGCACCGACGGGCTCGTCACTATCGAGGACCTCTTGGAAGCCGTCGTCGGCGAAATCGAGGACGAGCACGACGAGGAAGGCGTGGCGCTGATCCGCCAGGTCGATGCCGACACCTATATCGCCGATGCACGGGCCGAGCTCGACGAGGTGCGGGCACTGGTCGGTCCGGATTTCGACCCCGGCGATCTGGCCAACGAGGTCGATACGCTCGGCGGCTTGGTTTTCGACCTCATCGACCGCGTGCCGCGCAAGGGCGAAGTGGTGAAGGCCCTGCCAGGCTTCGAATTCGACATTCTCGCTTCCGACAGCCGCCGCCTTAAGCGCCTGCGCATCCGCCGCCGGCAGGAGAACGGCTTCGACCACGAGCAGAGTTCAGAAGCGGCGGAGTAGGTATCCGCCGCCATCCGTGCCCTTGACGCTGTCGGCAGGCGCGGCAACCCTGCCGCATGCCTGCTGATTCGCCGAAACGGTGCCGCGCGTGACATTCCTGGCCGAGACCGTCATGCTCGCCCATGGCTGGCGGCGCCTGCTGATGCTGTTCCTTGCCGGGGCGTTGGCCGGGCTCAGCGTGCCGCCCTTCTTCCTCTTACCGGTCCTCTTCGTTGCCTTTCCCGTCTGGGTGTGGGCGCTCGATGGCGCCGAACGGCGGCGCAGCTGGCTGGGCAGGCTATTCGGTCCCGCCTTTGCCATCGGCTTTGCCTTCGGGCTCGGCTATTTCCTCGTCGCCTTCCACTGGCTGGGCGCCGCCTTCTTCGTCGATGGCGGCATCATGCTGGTCATCATGCCGTTCGCCATCCTGGCGCTGGCCGCACTCATCGCGCTGTTCTGGGGCCTGGGCAGCGCACTCGCGCATCTCTTCTGGTCGCCCGGCCCCTGGCGCATCCTGACGCTGGCAACGTTCCTCACCGCCGCCGAATGGGCGCGCGGCCACTTCTTTTCGGGCTTTCCGTTCGATCTTTTGGGCTACGCGCTCACCGGCACCGACGAGATGATGCAGCTGGCCTCGGTCGTCGGCGTCTATGGCCTCTCCTTTCTCGTTATCCTGATTGCTGCGACCCCCGCCCTCATCTGGCCGGCCGACGATCGCGGCTGGGCGCGGCGGCTGCTGCCGTTCGTGCTTGCCCTCGCCGTCATTGCCGGACAGATCGGCTGGGGCAATTACCGACTCAATTCGACGCCGGTCGCGGCCCGCACGGACATGAAGTTGCGGCTGGTGCAGCCCGTCGTTTACGAACATTCCGACTGGAGCCAGGCCGACCCTGCCCATGTCATCGACCAGTTGATCGCGCTTTCAACCACCAAGCTCACGCCCGACGACAAGGCGCTGGAGGGTGTAACGCACCTGGTCTGGCCCGAATCGGCGCTGCCGTTCTTTTTGTCTGATTATCCGGAGGCGCTGGCGCGCATCGCCCGCATGCTGCCGGATGGGGTGACCCTGCTCACCGGCGCGCCCTGGGAGGATTACGAGCCCGGCGAGGCGCGCAATGCCGACAATCCCGGCTACAATGCCATCCTCGCCATCAACGACGGGGGCGAAGTGGTCGCCGCCTACAAGAAATCGCACCTGGTGCCGTTCGGCGAATACCTGCCCTTTGCCGATTTCTTCCGGCAGTTCGGCATCCGCCAGTTCGTGCCCGGCACCAATGGCTGGGCGGCGGGCGACGGCAGGCGGCTGATGACCGTGCCCGGCACGCCGGCTTTCCTCGCCCTCATCTGCTATGAGGCGGTGTTCTCCGGCGATCTCGGCGGCGACATCGATCAGGCGCAGTTCCTCTTCAACATCACCAACGATGCCTGGTTCGACGGCTCGATCGGGCCGGCCCAGCATGCCGACCACGCCCGGATCCGCGCCGTCGAGGAGGGGCTGCCGCTGATCCGCGCCGCCAATTCGGGCCTCACATTCGTCACCGATCCGCTCGGCCACATCACGGCGCGCCTGGCGCCGCAGCAGCAGGCGCTGCTCGATATCGTGCCCGATCAAAGGCTTGCCGGAACGCTGTTTGCGCGCTGGCGCTACTGGCCGCTCCTCATCGCAGAATTGCTGGGACTGGCCGTCTCCATCGCCGCAGCGCGCCGCAGCCGGAGGCGGCAGGCATAGTTTACCCAAGCGCCGGGCGAGATCATATAAAGTTTTCTTTATGTCTCTATTGACCAGCACGGCCCGGCGCGACTAGAACCAAGCGCCCGTGGGAACTTCGGGCTGAAACAAGGGTTTTTGCCGTGGCACGTTCCTCCTACCTCTTCACTTCCGAATCCGTTTCCGAAGGCCATCCCGACAAGGTCTGCGACCGCATCTCCGACGAGATCGTCGACATGATCTATCGCGAGGCCAAGAAGACCGGCATGGACCCCTGGAAGGTCCGCGTCGCTTGCGAAACGCTGGCGACCACCAACCGCGTCGTCATTGCCGGCGAAGTGCGCGTTCCCGAAACGCTGCTCAAGAAGGACAAGCAGGGCAACCTGATCCACGACGCGTCCGGCAGCCCGGTGGTCAATCCGTCCAAATTCCGCTCCGTTGCCCGCAAGGCCATCAAGGCCATCGGCTACGAGCAGGCGGGCTTCCACTGGAAGAACTGCAAGATCGACGTGCTGCTGCACGGCCAGTCCGGCGATATCGGGCGCGGCGTCGACAACGCGTCGGATTCCAACACCGAAGGCGCGGGCGACCAAGGCATCATGTTCGGCTATGCCGTGCGCGAAACGCCCGAACTGATGCCGGCGCCGATCTATTATGCCCACAAGATCCTCGAAGGCCTAGCGACGGCCCGCAAGTCCGGCACCGGCCCGGCGGCCATCCTCGGCCCCGATGCCAAGAGCCAGGTGACCGTGCGCTACGAGAACGGCAAGCCGGCCGAGGCGACGCAGATCGTCGTTTCGACCCAGCATCTCGATGCCAAGCTGTCCTCGGCCGACGTGCGCAAGATCGTCGAGCCGTTCGTGCGCGAAGCCTTGGGCGATCTCGCCATCGCCAACGATGCCAAGTGGTACATCAACCCGACCGGCGCCTTCGTCATCGGCGGCCCCGACGGCGATGCGGGCCTTACCGGCCGCAAGATCATCGTCGACACTTATGGTGGCGCGGCCCCGCATGGCGGCGGCGCGTTTTCGGGCAAGGACACGACCAAGGTTGACCGTTCGGCCGCCTATGCCGCGCGCTACCTCGCCAAGAACGTGGTGGCGGCAAACTTGGCCGAACGCTGCACGATCCAGCTTTCCTACGCCATCGGCGTGGCCCAGCCGCTGTCGATCTATGTCGACACCCACGGCACCGGCAAGGTCTCGGATGTCGTGCTGGAAAAGGCGCTGCGCGAGGTCATGGACCTGTCGCCCTCGGGCATCCGCCGGCATCTCGACCTCAACAAGCCGATCTATGCCAAGACCTCGGCCTATGGCCATTTCGGCCGCAAGCCGGGCCGCGACGGCGCCTTTTCGTGGGAGCGCACCGATCTCGTGTCCAAGCTGAAGGCGGCCGTGCGCAATATCGGCGACGAGGCCCGGCTGCTCGCCGCGGAATAAGTGCCCCCGCGCCTGCCACCGCTCAATCTTGCCGGAGAGCCCCGTGCCTTTTTCGGGCGGCGCTCCGGCAAGCGCCTGCATCGCGGGCAGGACGAGCTTTTCCGCGACACGCTCCCGAAACTCTCGATCGATCTGCCTGAAACCGGCAGGCTCGATCCCGGAAAGCTCTTTCCTGTAGCCGATAGAGCCGTGCTCGAAATCGGTTACGGCGGCGGCGAGCATCTGGCTCGCATCGCTGCCGAAAATCCCCAAACCGGCTTCATCGGCTGCGAAGTGTTTTCGGGCGGCATCGCCAAGCTGCTGCAGGCAATCGACGAGCAGGGCCTCGAAAACATCCGGCTCTACACCGACGATGCGCTGAAACTCCTGCAGGTCCTGCCGGATGCCGCGCTCGATCGCGTCTACCTGCTCTATCCCGACCCCTGGCCGAAGACGCGCCACCACAAGCGGCGGTTCGTCTCGCCGCTGACGCTTGCCGAACTGGCGCGGACCATCCGCCCCGGCGGAAGCTTTCATTTCGCCACCGATATCGAGGACTATGCCAACTGGACGCTGGCCCATGTCCTGAGGCAAAAACTGTTCGATTTTGCCCCCGAACGCCCCGGTATCTGGCATGAGCCCTATCCAGGCTGGCAACCGACGCGCTATGAGGAAAAGGCCCGCCGCGAAGGCAGGCTCAAGAGTTTCTACCTCACGTTCCAACGCCGTTAGCGGGATGGCCATGCGCATCGTTGTTCTGGGAGTGGGCGCCATCGGCGGCGTCATCGCTGCACGCCTGGCGGCAACCGGCCAGGAGGTCGCCGGCATCGCGCGCGGTCGGCAGCTCGAAGCGATCACGAAAAACGGATTGCTGCTGCGCACCCCGGACGGCGAGGAGCGCGTGCACTTTACCTGCGCTGCGACACCTGCCGGTATCGACTGGCGGCCCGACGATGCCGTCTTTCTCACCGTGAAATCGCAGGATACGCTCGCCGCCCTTGAGGACCTGCGCGATGCCGGCGTTCATGGGCAGCCGATCTTTTGCGCCCAGAACGGCGTTGCCAACGAAGACATGGCGCTGCGCTATTTTCCCAATGTCTACGGCACGATGGTCGCCATGCCGGCCGATTACCTCACGCCCGGCGAGGTCAACGTCTTCAGCGCCCCCGTGCACGGGATATTCGACATCGGCCGCTACTGCGGCGGCACCGATGCCGTGACGGCTGCCGTCGCCGCCGCCCTCGGAAAAGCGGGAATCGTCGTCGGCGAGCATGCCGACGTGATGCGCTCCAAATATGCCAAGCTGCTGATGAATCTCGGCAATATCATCGGCGCCGCCTTTGCCGACGAGGCCGTGGCCCGCCGCTATGCGGAAGCGGCGCGTGCCGAAGGCGCAGCCGTGCTGAAAGCGGCCGGCATCGTCCATGACGAGCATGCCGGCATTCACCGCGACCTCCTGAAGTCACGCGAAATCCCCGGCATCGAACGGGCCGGTTCGTCCTCGCTGCAAAGCCTTGCGCGTGGCGCCGGCTCGATCGAAACCGACTATCTCAATGGCGAGATCGCCCTCATCGCCCGCCGGCATGGCATGGAGGCGCCGATCAATGCCTGGTTCGCGCGCCTGGGCCATCGCATGCTGAAAGCGGGCATGGCCCCCGGCAGCGTCGATCCGCAGGAAGCATCCCGGGCTCTCCCCGGTATCTAGAGCCGGGAACCCTTTGCAATCGGCCGGCGTCTTAGCGGCAAAGGAGCTCAGTCATGCCCACCTCGGTCAAAATCCTCGCCATCGAACCCGTCACCCATAATGTCCGCCGCTATACGGTCGAAAAGCCCAAAGGCTTCACGTTCGAGCCCGGGCAGGCAACCGAGGTCTCGCTCGATCTCGACGACTGGCGCGAAGAAAAGCGCCCCTTCACCTTCACCGCGCTCGCCGAATGGCCGGATCTCGAATTCACCATCAAGAGCTATTTCGACCATGACGGCGTCACCGCCCGCCTCGGCCGGCTGGAGCCGGGCGCAAGCCTGCTGCTGCGCGACGTCTGGGGCACCATCACCTACAAGGGCCCGGGCACGTTCATCGCCGGCGGCGCCGGCGTCACGCCGTTCATCGCCATCCTTCGCCGCCTCGCCAAGGACGGCCAGCTCGCCGGCAATCGGCTGATCTTTTCCAACAAACGCGAAGAGGACATCATCCTTCGCGACGAATTCGAGGCGATGCAGGGGCTCGATCGGCTCTTCACCCTCACCGAGGAGAAAGTGCCGGGCCTGCTCAACGAGCGCATCGATGCCGGTTTCCTCAAGCGCCACGTCAAGGATTTCTCCGGGCGCTTCTACGTTTGCGGCCCCGACCAGATGGTCAAGGACCTGCGCAGGACGCTGGGGGAATTAGGCGCGCAAACCGACAGCGTCACCTTCGAGAAATAGGCCGGAACCTGCGCGGCCCTTGCCTAGCGGGGCCGCGCGGTCTATATAGGCCTCACATCACTGGCTCTCTTGGAGAGTGGGTGCCGACCGGCCCCGCTCTTTTTTATTAGCTCGAAACACGAATGGCATTCGACCTCAACGAAAAACGCTACGTCAAGGAGACCGGGCTCGAGGCGCGCATCGCAGCGATCGTCGAACCCGTCGCCAACGACCTCGGCTATTCACTGGTTCGCGTGAAAGTGACGCCGGAAAACGGCTGCACGTTGCAGATCATGGCCGAAGACGGCAACGGGCGCTTCACCATCGCCGATTGCGAGCGCCTCTCCAAGGACCTGTCGCCGGTGCTCGACGTCGAGGACCCGATCGATCGCGAATATCACCTGGAAGTCTCCTCGCCCGGCATCGACCGGCCGCTGGTCCGTGCCCGTGACTTTCAGCGCTTCCTCGGCCATGAGGCCCGCATCGAGCTTGCCGATCCGATCGAGGGCCGCAAGCGCTTCCGCGGCCTCATCGCGGCGGCGGACGCGGACAGCGCCACCATTACCCTGCCGGACGCCCCGGCTGGAGCCAATCCCGATCACAGGCTGCCGCTGACCAGTATCAGCGAAGCCAAGCTGATCATGACCGATGCCCTTATCGATGCCGCCCGCCTCGATCAGGGCGAGAACCCGATCGACGACGACGAGGACATCGAGACCGTCGAATACACGCCCGAAGACGGCGACGCCCCGGCGTCCAACTAGTTAAGAGGAAACCCAAGCAAAATGGCCGTTAGCGCGAACAGACTGGAGCTGCTGCAGATTGCGGACGCCGTCGCCCGCGAAAAGTCGATCGACCGCATGGTCGTCATCGAAGCCATGCAGGACGCCATCGAGAAGGCCGCCAAGGCCCGCTATGGCGCCGAGACCGAAATCAAGGCCGAGATCAATCCGCGCTCGGGCGAATTGCGCCTGTGGCGGCTGATGGAAATCGTCGACGCCGTCGAAGAGCCCGGCCGCCAGGTCGATCTCGCCAGTGCCCAGGCCAAGTCGCCGCAGGCCAAGATCGGCGACTTCCTCACCGAACCGCTGCCGCCCATCGAGTTCGGCCGCATCGCCGCCCAGTCGGCCAAGCAGGTGATCGTGCAGAAGGTGCGCGATGCCGAGCGCGACCGCATGTTCGAGGAATATTCCGGCCGCGTCGGCGAAATCGTCAACGGCACGGTCAAGCGCGTCGAATACGGCAATGTCATCGTCGATCTCGGCCGCGGCGAAGCCATCATCCGCCGCGACGAACTGATCCCGCGCGAAATGTTCCGCTATGGCGATCGCGTCCGCGCCTATGTCTACGACGTGCGCCGCGAGCAGCGCGGTCCGCAGATTTTCCTGTCGCGCACGCATCCGCAGTTCATGGCCAAACTGTTCATGCAGGAAGTGCCGGAAATCTACGACGGCATCATCACCATCCGCTCGATCGCCCGCGATCCGGGCAGCCGTGCCAAGATCGCCGTGACCTCGTCCGATTCGTCCATCGATCCGGTCGGCGCCTGCGTTGGCATGCGCGGCAGCCGCGTGCAGGCGGTGGTTGCGGAACTCCAGGGCGAAAAGATCGACATCATCCCCTGGACCGAGAACATCGCCGACCTCGTCGTTTCGGCGCTGCAGCCGGCCGACGTCGCCAAGGTCGTGCTCGACGAGCAGGCCGAGCGCATCGAAGTCGTGGTGCCCGACGAACAGCTGTCGCTCGCCATCGGCCGCCGCGGCCAGAACGTCAGGCTCGCCAGCCAGCTCATCGGCTGGGATATCGACATCCTGACCGAGCAGGAAGAATCGGAACGCCGGCAGAAGGAATTCACCGAACGCACCGATTTGTTCATGAAGGCCCTTGATGTCGACGAGATGGTTGCCCAGCTATTGGCTTCGGAAGGCTTCTCCTCGGTCGAGGAACTGGCCTATATCGATATCGGCGAAATCTCTTCCATCGAAGGGTTCGACGAGGAAACGGCGTCCGAAATCCAGACCCGTGCCGCCGATTACCTGGCCGAGATCGATCGCGCCTACGACGACGAGCGCAAGAAGCTCGGCGTTGCCGACGAACTCTACGAGATTCCCGGTCTCAACGCCGCCATGCTCGTCGCCCTCGGCAAGGATGGCGTGAAGACCGTCGACGATTTCGCCGGTTGCGCCGCTGACGACCTCGTCGGCTGGACCGAGCGCAAGGACGGCGAGGTCAAGCGCTTCGACGGCACGTTCAAGGACTTCCCGGTGAGCCGCGAAGAAGCCGAGGAAATGATTCTCGCCGCCCGCCTCAAGGCCGGCTGGATCACCGAGGCCGACCTGGCGCCCGCGGAAGCCGAAGAGGAAGAGGCGGCGACAGGCGCAGAGGCCTGATCGCCGGAGGTTGTCGCCATGCCCCGCCGCGCCGATACGATGCGCCAGTGCGCCCTGACGCGACGGGAAATGCCGATTGCCGACCTCATCCGGTTCGTCGTCGGTCCCGACGACGTGCTGGTGACCGATGTGGACGCCAAGGCCGAAGGCCGCGGTGTCTGGATCACCGCCACGGCCGACGCCGTGGCGACGGCGGTGCGGAAGAAAATCTTCGCCAAAAGCCTCAAGGCGCCGGTCATTGTGCCCGACGACCTTGCGGAACAGGCGGCAAGGCGGCTAGAACAGCGCCTTCTTGGCGCGCTGGGCATGGCCCGCAAGGCCGGGCAGCTGACGACCGGGGCGGCCAAGGTCCGTTCCGCCATCGACAAGGGTGAGGTCGTGGCCCTCATCACCGCGACCGATGGCGCCGCCGATGGCCGCGACAAGCTCGTCGGGGCGTTGAAAGCGCGGCGTGCCGAGACCGGCAATGGAGCCGAAGTGCCCCATTACCAATTGCTGAGTTCGGACCAATTGGGTTTGGCACTCGGCCTTGAAAATGTGATACATGCTGCGCTCACCAAAGGGGCGGCAGCCCAATCGGCGCTGGCCCGGGCCGAACGCCTGGCCCGGTACGGCGCCCACGATGTTGAGATAGAGACGCGAGTTCATGGCTGATAACGACGACACCAATACGGGCGCAGGCGGCAAGAAGACGCTGACTTTGAAGGGCGGACCCTCCCTGGGGGCACGTTCCGGCATGTCGCGCTCTTCACGCACCGTCGTCGTGGAAAAGCGCACGCGGCGCATCGGTGCGCCGGGCGCTCCCGGCCAGGCCCCCGGCAATGCCGGCGGTCCGCCGCGTCCGTCGGCAGGCGGCCGTCCCGGCCAGCGCCCGCCGCTGCGCACGCCGCAATCCAATCGCCCGGCTCCGGGCCTGACATCGAGCGAGTCCGATGCGCGCGCCCGCGTGCTGCGCGAGGCCGCCTCCCGCCAGGCCGAAGAGCAGGCGCGCTTTGCCGCCGAAGAGGCGCGCCGCATCGAAGAAGATGCGCGCCGCCGCCAGATTCGCGAGGAAGCCGCCCGCCAGGACGAGGAGCGTGCCCGCGCCGCCGAAGAGGAAGCGCGCAACCAGGACGCTCCCGCTCCTGCCGAAAGCCAGGAGGAAGCTCCGGCCGAAGCGCCGGTCTCGCGCCGGCCGACCGGCCCTTCCAGCGTGCGTTTCGCCACCGGGCGGCCGGGCCGTCCGGAGCAGCCGCGCCGTTCCGCATCCGCCGGCATGGCGCCGGTGCCCAATATCCCGCCGGCCCCGCCTTCGGAAGCCGATGGCCGCAAGACGCGTACCGCGCCTTCGGCACCGTCGCGCCCGATCGTCAATCCCGACGAGGTGGAAAATGCCCGCCGCGCCAACCGCGCTGCGCCCGAGCGTCCGTCGCGCCGCGGCGGTGACGAGGCCAATGCGCGCGGCCGGCTGACCCTGACGACGGCGCTGACCGACAGCGACCGCGACCGCGGGCCGTCGCTTGCCGCCATGCGCCGGCGCCGCGACAAGAAGATGGGCCGCAACCAGGTGGCCCAGCCCAAGCTCAGCCGCGAAGTCACGATCCCGGAAGCCATTACCGTCCAGGAACTGGCCAACCGCATGGCCGAGCGCTCGGTCGACGTCATCAAGCTCTTGATGCAGCAGGGCCAGATGATGAAGATCAACGACCTGCTCGATGCCGATACGGCCGAGCTGATCGCGACCGAACTCGGCCACACCGTGAAGCGCGTTTCGGAAGCCGACGTCGAAGAAGGCCTTTACGACGACGTGCGCGAGGACCGTCCCGAGGACATGTCGCCGCGTCCGCCGGTCGTCACCATCATGGGCCACGTCGACCACGGCAAGACCAGCCTGCTCGATGCCATCCGCGAGGCCAATGTCGTGGCCGGCGAAGCGGGCGGCATAACCCAGCATATCGGCGCCTACCAGGTCGAGAGCAACGGGCAGAAGATCACCTTCCTCGATACGCCCGGCCACGAGGCCTTCACCGCCATGCGCGCCCGCGGCGCCCAGGCCACCGATATCGCGATCCTCGTGGTGGCGGCGGACGACGGCGTCATGCCGCAGACGATCGAATCCATCAAGCACGCCAAGGCGGCCGGTGTTCCGATCATCGTTGCCATCAACAAGATCGACAAGCACGAGGCCGATCCCAACCGCGTGCGCACGGAACTCTTGCAGCACGAAGTGTTCGTTGAATCGATGGGCGGCGACGTCCTCGACGTCGAGGTTTCGGCCAAGACGCACAAGAACCTCGACAAGCTGCTCGAGACCATCCTGCTGCAGGCAGAAGTGCTCGAGCTCAAGGCGAACGTCGAAGGCCGGGCCGAAGGCCTCGTCATCGAAGCCAAGCTCGATCGCGGCCGCGGTGCGGTGGCGACGGCCCTGGTGCAGCGCGGCACCCTCAAGGTCGGCGACATCCTCGTTGCCGGCACCGAGACGGCGCGCGTGCGGGCGCTCATCGACGACAAGGGCAACCAGGTCAAGGAAGCCGGCCCGTCCATGCCGGTCGAAGTCCTGGGCTTCAACGGCGTTCCCAATGCCGGCGACCGCTTCTCGGTCGTCGAAACGGAAGCGCGCGCCCGCGAAGTCACCGAATACCGCCAGCGCCAGATCCGCGAGAAGACCGCGGGCGGCGGCGCCACCAGCCTCGAGCAGATGATGAACCAGCTCAAGGCTTCGGGCATCGCCAAGTTCCCGCTGGTCATCAAGGGCGACGTGCAGGGTTCGGTCGAGGCGATCGTCGCTTCGCTCAACAAGCTCGGTACCGAGGAAGTCTCGGCCCAGATCCTGTTCTCCGGCGTCGGCGGCATCACCGAGAGCGATGTGACGCTGGCCTCGGCCAGCAACGCCATCATCATCGGCTTCAACGTGCGCGCCAACAAGCAGGCGTCGGACCTTGCCCAGCGCGACGGCATCGAAATCCGCTACTACAACATCATCTACGACCTCGTGGATGACGTGAAGGCGGCGATGTCGGGCCTGCTCTCGCCGGAGCGGCGCGAAACCTTCATCGGTTACGCGGAAATCCTGGAAGTCTTCAACATCTCCAAGGTCGGCAAGGTCGCCGGCTGCCGGGTCACCGAAGGCATCGTGGAACGCGGCGCCGGCGTGCGCCTGCTGCGCGACAACGTCGTTATCCACGAAGGCAAGCTCAAGACGCTCAAGCGCTTCAAGGACGAAGTCAAGGAAGTGCAGGTCGGCCAGGAATGCGGCATGGCCTTCGAGAACTATGAGGACATCCGGCAGGGCGACCAGATCGAATGCTTCCGCGTCGAGACGGTGCAGCGTTCGCTGTAAGGATTTCCAACCTTCCAAAACAAAAGCGCGGGGACCGCAATCCCCGCGCTTTTTGTTTTCAGCTCTGCCACAAACTCAGGTGACGATCACCCGCGTCCCGGTCGGCACGCGGTTGTAGAGATCGATGATGTCCTGGTCCATGAGGCGGATGCAGCCCGAGGAAACGTTAGTGCCGATCGTATAGGGCTCGATCGTGCCGTGCAGGCGGAAATGCGTATCCTTGCCGTTGCGGTACAGATAAAGCGCCCGGGCGCCCAGCGGGCTCGTCGGTCCGCCCGGCAGGCCGCCGGCATAGGGGCCATAACGCTCGGGCTCGCGCCGGATCATGTTGGCGGTGGGCGTCCAGCCCGGCCATTCGGCCTTGCGGCCGATGACGGCGTTGCCCTTGAACTGCAGGGCTTCTTCACGGCCGACGCCGACGCCGTAGCGCATGGCCATGCCGTCGGCCTCGACCAGGTAGAGGTGGTGGGCCGGGGTGTCGACGACGATCGTGCCGGGCGCATAGGCCGTGGCATAGGGGACGCGCTGGCGCCACCACTGGTTGTCGATGCGATGGATATCGACTGCCGGTACGGTGAACTCGCCTTCGGTTTTGGCGCTGTACATGTCCACGTAGTAGGCATCGAGGGCAAGATCGACCGAATTGCCGGTGCTGGCGCAGCCCGACAGGCTCAGTGCCGATGCGCCGATGAGGAAGTTGCGTCGATTGAGCATGTGCTTTGTAAAATCAGTGTCCCGGACCTGCGCCGCGCGGGCCCTTCACCCTGTTTTTAATGGCGAATCACCCCGCAAGCGCCATCACAAATTGGTGGATTGTCGAGCCGTAGTGCGGATTTACCGGCAAGCGGAACATTTTCGCCACGCTTTTGAATGCCCGCCTCAGGCGGACGGCGGAGGCAGTTCCTCGATCTCGCTGCGATCCTTGTAGACGTGATCGATGAGGCCCCAGGCCCGGGCCTCCTCCGGGCTCAGGTAATGGTCGCGATCGAGCGCGGCTTCGACCTCATCGTAGGTGCGGCCGCAATGCTTGGCATAGATTTCGTTGAGCCGGCGCTTCAGCCGGCGGCTTTCCTCGGCATGGATGAGGAAATCCGTGATCTGGCCATGCTGGAAGCCGCCTGACGGCTGGTGAACGAGAATGGACGCATTGGGGAGCGCGACGCGATGGCCGGCCTCGCCCGCCATCAGCAGGAACGAGCCCATCGAATAGGCCGTGCCCATGCAGAGCGTTGCCACCGGCGCCTTGATGAACTGCATCGTATCGTAGATGGCAAGGCCGGCATTCACCTCGCCGCCCGGCGAGTTGATGTAGAGGGCGATATCCTTCTTGGGGTTCTCGGATTCCAGGAACAGGAGTTGCGCGCAGATCAAAGCCGCCATGTTGGATTCGACCGGTCCGTTGACGAAGATGATCCGCTCCCGCAACAGGCGGGAATAGATGTCGAAGGACCGCTCGCCGCGGCTGGTTTGCTCGACCACCATAGGGACGAGTTGCATCGTGTCGCGCATCGGCGACCTCCTTTGGAAACGGTGATGATGGTATGGGTCAGGCGGCGCGGCGCAGCGATGCGTTGCTATTGGCCGCCAGCATGGTGATGGCGCCGGGCAGGATGGCGCCCTGGCTCAATCTCAACCAGGTATTGCCGTCGCCCATGCGCTGCAGCCGGAAGGTGACGACGCTGTCCGGCTGGCCGTCCTCGCTCCAGCGATAGCGCAGCAGATTGGGCACCTCGGCCTCGATCACCTCGCAGCGGATCGGGGCGAGCCCCGCTCTTTCGCCGTCGAGCTCGATCTCGTCGCCCTCGTTGTCGTTGCTGGCGGGCAGGAGCCAGGCCGAGAGGTATTCCGGGATGGTCAAGGCCCGCCAGACCTTTTCGGGCGCGGCCTCGAGGGCGCCCTCGAACATCACTTCTTCGCTTTCGCCCGTAACACTCATTGATCCATCTCCTTGAGCAGGTGTCTGAGCTGCTCGATGCGTTGCGGCCAGAAGGCGCGATAACGGTCCAGCCAGTCGGCGAGCGGCACCAGCCCCTCGGCGCGAACGGAATAATTGACGTGCCGCCCGGCGCGGCGTTCGGCGATGAGCCCGGCGCTGCGCAGCACGGCCAGGTGCTGCGACATTGCCGGCTGCGAAATCTCCAGCCCCTCGCGCAATTGCGTGGCGTTGCGCTCGCCCGTAGCCAGCCGCTCGAAAACAGCGCGGCGGGTTGGATCGGCGAGGGCCCGGAAGATATCGCTTTCGCTCTCGTTCATGACTAACACATAAGCAGATACTTATGCGTTACGCAAGCGGTGTTTCGCCACCATTGACATCGGCGCGGTAAGCCGCCAATTCAGCAACAATGAGCAGAGCCAGCAAATCGTCGGCACCCACCCAGCGCATGCTGCGCGTCGGCGAACTCGTGCGCCACGCGCTGGCCAACGTGTTCGCGCGCGGCGAGATCGAGGATTCGGCGCTCGAAGGCATCGTCATCACCGTGCCGGAAGTGCGCATGAGCCCGGATTTGAAGCTCGCCAGCGCCTATGTGATGCCGCTGGGCGGCGCCCATGCCGAAACGGTGGTCGAGGCGCTCAACCGCAACCGGCGGTTTATCCGCGGGCGCATCGCACCGGCACTCGACCTGAAATTTGCGCCCGATATCCGCTTTTTCATCGATACGACGTTCGAGGAAGCCGACCGCATCGATACGCTGCTGCGCTCCGAGCGCGTCAAGCGCGACCTCGACCACGACTGATTTGGCGATGAACCAGGTCAAGCGCGTCAAGCGTCCGATTTCCGGCTGGCTCGTCCTCGACAAGCCCTACGACATGACCTCGACCGAGGCGGTCGGCAAATTGCGCTGGCTGTTCACGGCCAAGAAAGCCGGCCATGCCGGAACCCTCGATCCCTTGGCAACCGGCATCCTGCCCATCGCCTTCGGGGAAGCGACCAAGACCGTGCCGCAGGTGCAGGACGGCGAAAAACTCTACCGCTTCACCCTCCAATGGGGCGCCTCGACGACGACCGACGATCGCGAGGGCACGGTCGTCGAAACCTCGGAGCATCGCCCCGACGAGGCAGCAGTGCGCGTCGTGCTGCCGCGCTTTACCGGCATCATCACGCAGGTGCCGCCGGCCTTTTCGGCGATCAAGGTCGATGGCGAGCGCGCCTACGACCTGGCGCGCGCCGGCGAGGTGGTGGAATTGCAACCGCGCGAGATCGAGGTCACGCGCCTGACCCTCATCGAGCATGGCACCGAGGCCTCGCGTTTCGAGGTCGCCTGCGGCAAGGGCACCTATATCCGGGCGCTGGCCCGCGACATCGCCGAGGCCCTGGGCAGCAAGGGCCATGTCGCCGCCCTGCACCGGGCTGCCGTCGGCCCCTTCACCGATGCCGATGCCGTAAAGCTCGCCGATATCGAGGCCATGGCGCCGGCCGAGCGCGACGGCCTGCTGTTGCCGATCGCCGCCGGGCTTACCGGCATCGCCGAAATCCGGCTCGATCCGGCGCAGGCCAACGTCATTCGCCATGGCAATCCGGTCCTGCTGACCGGTGCGGGCGCCCCGGCCTTCATCGATGAGGCTTGGGCAAGCTGCCGCGGCGAGGCGGTGGCGATCGGGGCGGTGGAAGCCGGCCAGTTCCATCCCCGGCGCGTTTTCGCCAGCTGATAGCCGTCCCCGGCGTTGTATTTCTGCCCAATGCCGGGACAACCGGCATGGCGCGATTGCCAGCCGGTTTGGCCTCCCCTATCGTCTGCCGACCTTGCTCCCCGGGGAACCTATGGCAGAGCCCGCCGTGCCCAAATCGTCCGCTTCGGCCAAGGCCCGCCATCGCCCGCGTTCCATCGTCGTTTATCTGTTGGCGCTGGCGCTGATCAGCCTGGTGCCGGCAGTGGTGTTTTCGGGCGTGCTGCTGCAACGCAACAACGCCGCCCAGGACACGCTGGTCGAAACGCTGATCGTCGGCACGTCGCGCTCGATCATGCAGGCGGTGGAGCGCGACCTTGCCGCCAAGGTCGCAACGCTCAAGGTGCTCGCCGCGTCCGAACCGCTCCTCGATGGCGATTACGAGGCGTTCCACCGCCGCACCACGGCGGCGCTCGCCGGCACTGGCACCTATGTCTTCCTGCTCGATTCCCGGTTCTTCACGCTGCTCTCGACCCGGCAGCCCTATGGATCGCCGCCGGTCAAGACCAACGACGTCGCCTCGGCGCAAAAGGCGCTGGCCGACAAGACCACGGTGTTTTCCGACCTGGTCTTCGGCCGCGCCTCGCAGCAATGGGTGTTCAACGTCTTGCAGCCCGTCCTCATCGACGGCAGGCCGCCGCTGGTGCTGGCGCTCAACGAGAATGCGGGCGAACTTTCCTATGCGCTGCTCAATAACAAGCTGCCAGAGGGCTGGTCGGTGGCGCTGGTCGACCACCACGGCATCGTCATCGCCGCCTCCCCCGAGGCTGCCAAATCGGGCGACAATTTCAACCTGGTGCCGCCGGACCTGCCGAGTTCGCCCGGCTGGATCCGCGTGAACAGCGGCAACGAGACCTATCAGGTGGTGGTGCAGAACTCGCTGCTGACCGGCTGGCGGCTCGTCGCCTGGGCGCCGCAGGCGGTCCTGGCCAAATCGATCACCGACACCGTCTGGGCATTGGTCATCGGCGGCGTGCTGCTGGCGGCTTTGGTGACGACGCTCGTCGCCTGGCTGTCGCGCCGCATCGGCAACGCCGTCAAGCGCCTGGCGGCGGACGCGCAGCGCTTCGGGCATGGCGAAGACGTGCCGCACCGCGACTATCCGATCTCCGAGCTCGATACGGTCGCCCATGCCATTGCCGATGCCGCCGACGAGAGGCGCGCCGCCGAGGCCGAGGTGCGGTTCCTCATGCGCGAACTGGCGCACCGCTCGAAGAACCAGATGACGGTGATCACCGCCATGGCCAAGCAGACGGCACGCACTGCTGCCTCGGTGCCGCAATTCGTTGCCAGCTTCGAGCGCCGCATCTGGGGCCTGGCGCGTTCCACCGACCTGCTGCTCGCCAACGGCAAGGCGGGCGTGGCGCTCGATGAACTGGTCGCCGGCCAGATCGAGCCGTTTCGGCCGGCCGATGCCGCCCGCATCGCCATTTCCGGGCCCCGGCTGATGGTCAATGCGCAATCGGCGCAGATCCTCGGCATGGCCATGCACGAATTGTCGACCAATGCCGTCAAATACGGCGCCTTCGCCGAGGAAACCGGAACGCTTGCCGTCACCTGGAGCGTCGATGGCGGAACGCTGCACATCACCTGGCGCGAACATGTGGCGGTCCGGCGCCGGCGCTCGACCCGCACCGGTTTCGGCACGACGGTGCTCAATTCGATGGTCGGGCGGGCGCTCAGCGCCGAAGTGGAGCGCACGATGCATCGCGACGGCATCGAATGGCGCTTTGCGGTGCCGCTGTCGGCGATCGACCCGGAGCGCGACCTCGACGCGCCGGCGCAAGCTGCTGGGGCCAACGAGGCCGAAACCACCTGACGTACAAGAGACTGGCTTTTGCCGTCGCTTTCCCCTATATGACGCCGCAAGCGGCCGGGGCTGACCCCCGCCGCTCTTTGCGGCTGCTTCTGGACGACATCCCGGAAGTCAGCGTCCCGATCCTCCCTTTTGAAAGGATGACCCGATGTCGGTTACGCCAGAGCGCAAGACCGCTCTCATCAAGGAATATGCCACCAAGGCCGGCGACACCGGTTCGCCGGAAGTGCAGGTGGCGATCCTTTCCGAGCGCATTGCCAACCTCACCGAACACTTCAAGATCCACGGCAAGGACAACCATTCCCGCCGCGGCCTTCTGAAGCTGGTTTCGTTGCGCCGCCGTCTTCTCGACTATGTGAAGAAGAACGACGAAGCGCGCTACAAGAGCCTCATCGAAAGGCTCGGCCTGCGCCGCTAACCGGCGCTTCCAACTTCGGGCGCGAGGTACGCCTCGCCCCTTCTCTCCCGGCATCGAGCCGGGGCCATGCGCAGGCCGGCTGGCGGAGCATGGCGAGATTATCGGCCGCTCACCGCCAATGAGCTGCTCATTGTCTTGTCCATGTTCCGTTCGCGTTTCTAAAGCCGGATGAAACGGTGCCCCCAACGGGCGGCTTTGCACATGGGGTGCGAAGGCCGCCGGGCACGACGGAAGGCTTCGCGGGGTTTCTGCGCCCCCGCGTTTCGGGCCTTCCGGCAGACACGGAAAGCATCATCGATGTTCGATTACCACAAAGTGGAACTCAACTGGGGCGGCCAGCCCCTGACGCTGGAGACCGGCAAGGTCGCCCGCCAGGCCGACGGCGCCGTCATTGCGACGCTCGGCGAGACCGTGGTACTTGCCACCGTCGTTTCGGCCAAGAGCGCCAAGCCCGGCCAGGACTTCTTCCCCCTGACCGTCAACTACCAGGAAAAGTACTTCGCCGCCGGCAAGATCCCGGGCGGCTATTTCAAGCGCGAAGGGCGCCCGACGGAAGCCGAGACGCTGATCTCGCGCCTCATCGACCGCCCGATCCGTCCGCTCTTTCCCGACGGCTACAAGAACGAGACGCAGGTCATCGTGACCGTCCTGCAGCACGACATGGAGAACAATCCCGACGTGCTGGCCATGGTCGCGGCCTCGGCTGCCCTCACCATTTCCGGCGTGCCCTTCATGGGCCCGATCGGGGCGGCCCGCGTCGGCTTTATCGACGGTGAGTACGTGCTCAACACGCCGATCGACAAGCGTGGCGATTCCAAGCTCGACCTCGTCATGGCCGGCACTGCCGATGCCGTGCTGATGGTGGAATCGGAAGCCCAGGAGCTTTCCGAGGAAGTCATGCTCGGCGCCGTGATGTTCGGCCACGAGCAGTCGCGCAAGGTCATCGAGGCGATCATCAAGCTCGCCGAGCAGGCCGCCAAGGATCCGCGCGACTTCACCCCGCCGGATTTCTCGGCGCTCGAAAAGGACGTCCTCGCCATCGCCGAGGCGGACCTGCGCGCCGCCTACAAGATCACCGACAAGCAGACCCGCTATGCCGCGGTCGATGCCGCCAATGCCAAGGTCAAGGAGCACTTCGCCCCGCAGATCGAGGCCGGCACCGTTTCGGCCGAAGCTTTGGGCGAGGTCGTCCATAACCTACAGGCCAAGATCGTGCGCTGGAACGTGCTCGATACCGGCCACCGCATCGACGGCCGCGATCTCAAGACCGTGCGCCCGATCGTTGCGGAAGTCGGCGTCCTGCCGCGCACGCACGGTTCGGCGCTGTTCACCCGCGGCGAAACGCAGGCGCTGGTCGTGGCGACCCTCGGCACGGGCGACGACGAGCAGTTCCTCGACACGCTCGAGGGCACGATGAAGCAGAACTTCATGCTGCACTACAACTTCCCGCCCTATTCGGTGGGCGAGACCGGCCGCATGGGTTCGCCCGGCCGTCGCGAAATCGGCCATGGCAAGCTCGCCTGGCGCGCCATCAATCCGCTGCGTCCGTCGGTCGAGAACTTCCCCTATACGATCCGCGTCGTCTCCGAGATCACCGAATCCAACGGTTCGTCGTCGATGGCGACGGTCTGCGGCACCAGCCTCGCGCTGATGGATGCGGGCGTGCCGATGGAGCGGCCGGTGGCGGGCATCGCCATGGGCCTCATCCTCGAAGGCGAGAAGTTCGCCGTGCTCTCCGACATCCTCGGCGATGAGGATCACCTCGGCGACATGGACTTCAAGGTGGCCGGTACCGACCAGGGCGTCACCTCCCTGCAGATGGACATCAAGATCGCCGGCATCACCGAGGAGATCATGAAGATCGCCCTCGGCCAGGCCAAGGAAGGCCGCATCCACATCCTCGGCGAGATGGCCAAGGCCATCACCGCTTCGCGTTCGGAAGTGGGCGAGTTCGCCCCGCGTATCGAGACGATCCAGATCCCGACCGACAAGATCCGCGAAGTCATCGGCTCGGGCGGCAAGGTCATCCGCGAGATCGTGGAAAAGACCGGCGCCAAGGTCGATATCGAGGATACGGGCGTGGTCAAGGTGTCGTCCTCGGACGGCAAGGCGATCGATGCCGCCATCAAGTGGATCAAGTCGATCACCGATGAGCCGGAAGTGGGCGCGATCTACCAGGGCACCGTCGTCAAGACCGCCGATTTCGGCGCGTTCGTGAACTTCTTCGGCGCCAAGGACGGGCTCGTGCACATCTCGCAGCTGGCCGACCAGCGCGTCGCCAAGACCACCGACGTGGTCAAGGAAGGCGACAAGGTCTGGGTCAAGCTCCTGGGCTTCGACGAGCGCGGCAAGGTTCGCCTCTCCATGAAGGTCGTCGACCAGGAGACCGGCAAGGAAAAGGAAAAGGAAGACGCCGCCGAATAATTTTTCGGCGCAGTCTTCATTGAGACAAGGGCCCGGTCCGGCAGCGGACCGGGCCTTTTCATGTCCGGTGTCCGGCATATTGCGGCAGGCTGTCGGCAATCTCGTGCCATGGCGCATTACGGCTAACGAAGATGTGTTCGCGCGGGCGCACGCTCGGCGTGTCGATAAGCGTTCCCATCTGCACGTTGAGGCGCCCGGCGCCAAAGCCGGCAAGGAGCGTCGTGCCGCACCGGCTGCAAAAGCGGGTATAGGTGCCGTCGGGATCACCGAACGTCCGCAGCAGCGCCTCGCCGCTCGTGATCTTCAGCTTTTCGGCAGCAATGCCGGCAAAGCTCGAAAATGCCGATCCCGTGCGGGCCTGGCACGTCTTGCAATGGCAATAGCCGGCATAATCGAATTCGTCGGCGACCTCGTAGGTCACGGAACGGCAGCAACAGGCGCCTTTCAGCATTTTTCGCTCTCCTCGATCGATGGCCCGGTTAGTCGTCTGGCGGGCCGGCCGATCGACATTCAGCGCGAGAGCGGCGCCTTGTGCTCGGGCAGCACCCGGTGCGGCGGTTGATGGCCGTCGGTGAAGGCGCGGATGTTGACGATCACCGTTTCGCCCATCTCGATGCGGGCTTCGAGCGTCGAGGAGGCCATGTGCGCGGTCAGCACCACCTTGTTGGCCTCGGCCAGCGCCAGCAGGCGTGGGTTGATGCCGTTACGGTTCTCGAAGACGTCGAGCGCGGCACCGAACAGGTGCCCGTTCTCGATCTCTTTGACCAGAGCCGCCTCGTCGATGAGCTCGGGGCGCGAGACGTTGACGACGATGGCGTCCTGGCGCATGCGCCGAAGGCGCTCGGCGCTGAGAATCTGGTAGGTGTCGCGCGTATGCGGGGTGTGGAGCGAGACGATATCGACCGCTTCCAGCATGGCATCGAGGCTGGGCCAGAACTGGGCTTCGAGCTTTTCCTCGATGGCCGGCGGGCGGCGCTGGCGCGAGAAGTAATGGATGTTGAGCCCGAACGTGCGGGCGCGCTGGGCGACCGCCATGCCTATGCGGCCCATGCCGACGATGCCGAGCGCCTTGCCCCTGAGGCGCCGCCCCAGCATCCAGGTCGGCGACCAGCCCTCCCAATGCCCCTCGCGCACCAGCAATTGCGTGCCTTCGACGAGCCGGCGCGGCAAAGCCAGCATCAGCATCATCGCCATGTCGGCAGTGTCTTCGGTCAGAACGCTCGGCGTATTGGTGACGGTGACGCCCGCTCTGTAGGCCGCTTCGATATCGATATTGTCGACGCCGTTGCCGAACTGGGCGATGAGCTTCACGCTCGCCGGCAATTGCGCAAGGAACTCCGCATCGATGGCATCGGTGATCGACGACACCAGCACGTCGCACCCGGCAAGGCCGGCAAGCACAGCCTCTGACGGCATCTGCATATCGGCTTCGTTGAAGCGGGCATCGAACAGCGTCGCCATCCGCGCCTCGATCGGGGCGGGCAGGCGGCGCGTAACGAGGACTTTCGGCCGGCTGGCGGTCATTGCACCCCGGCGTGCGACCGCATGTTTTCTTGGTGAAAATCCGGACGAGGGATGCGCATGTGGGGCCTTTCAGCGACCATTAAGGTCTTTTGACTAGTGATAGGGAAATTCGCAAAGTCTGCAAAGCCATGTTTCGCTCGTCCGGCAGCTTCCGGCTTCCGACCGCCCTTGCGGCGCTGGTTGCCGTTTTCCTGCTCTTTTCCGCCTCGGCCGTACCGGCGCTCGCCGCGGCCGACAATCCCAGCGGCCTGCCGGTGCCGCGGTTCGTGACCACGCGGTCCGATCCGATCAACGTGCGCGTCGGGCCGGGCACCAAATACGACATCGCCTGGGTCTATGTGAAAGCGGGCCTGCCCGTGGAAATCATCGCCGAATTCGACGTCTGGCGGAAAATCCGCGACGTCGACGGCTCCGAGGGCTGGGTGCACCAGAACCTGCTGGTCGGCAACCGGTCGGGCTATGTCGCGCCCTGGGCCAAGGGCGAGCAGATTCCGCTCAGGACGCGCGCCGGCGAGGATGCGGGCGTTCGCGCCTACCTCACGCCGGGCTTCAAGGTCGACATTGCCAGTTGCGACGGCCAATGGTGCGCCGTCAGCGCCACCGATCATCCGGCGAGCGGACGGCCTTCGACCTATTCGGGCTATTTGCCGCAGTCCGAGCTTTGGGGTGTCTACAGGAACGAAAAGTTCGACTGAGCCGGCCTGGAACTCAGCCCTGCTTCTTGACGCGCACGACGACGTCGACATGCGTCACCACCATGCCGTCGGGCGGCTCGGGCAGGCCTTTGATCACGATCGAACTCGTCGGGATATCGACGACGCGCTGCTCGTCCTCGATGTAGAAATGGTGGTGGTCCGACGTGTCGGTGTCGAAATAGGAGCGCGAGGCATCGACCGCCACTTCACGCAAAAGCCCGGCTTCCTGGAACTGATGCAGCGTATTGTAGACCGTCGCCAGCGAGACGTTGACGCGGCTGGCATTGGCCTCGCCGTGCAATTCCTCGGCGCTGACATGCCGGTGTTCGCCGGCAAACAACAGCTCCGCCAGCGCCACGCGCTGCCGGGTCGGCCTGAGGCCGGCCATGCGCAGGACTGCCGTGAGGCAGGGGCGGCTGGAGGGAAGCGGTCGGTTCGATAGGCTGCGGTCGGGCATCGGGTCCTTTGCCGGCGGCGAACGGGATGCTCAACTTATAGCCATAGCATCGCCAAGGCACAAGCGGCGGGCCTTGCAGGCCGGGGCTTTACATCCCATCGGCCGCCTGTTGGCGCGGCGCCATAACCGGTTGACCCCCACCGCCCCTGCCTCTATGGGGGAGATGAGGCAATCTCTGAGGACCTGATGGCGGAACGCCCCAATTCTTATGGTTATGAGGAGCTGCTCGCCTGCGGGCGCGGCGAGTTGTTCGGACCGGGTAATGCCCAATTGCCGTTACCGCCCATGCTGATGTTCGATCGCATCACCCGCATCGATGCGGATGGGGGCGGCCATCATCGCGGCCAGATCCTTGCCGAACTCGACGTCAACCCGAACCTCTGGTTCTTTGCCTGCCATTTCCAGGGCGATCCGGTCATGCCCGGATGCCTGGGACTCGATGCCCTGTGGCAGATGACCGGGTTCTTCCTCGGCTGGGGCGGCTCGCCCGGCCGCGGCCGGGCGCTTGGCGGGGAAATCAAGTTTACCGGCCAGGTGACCCACGACATCAAGCTTGTAGAATACGGCGTCGAAATGAAACGCGTCGTGCGCTCGCGGCTGGCGCTCGGCATTGCCGATGGCTGGGTGAAGGCCGACGGCAAGCTGATCTATGAAGCCAAAGACCTGCGCGTCGGCCTGTTTACCGACCTCTAAAGGACCAAGAGGCGCATATGAAACGAGTTGTCGTCACCGGCCTGGGGATTGTCTCCTCCATCGGCAACAATGCCGATGAGGTGTTGGCGAGCCTGAAGGCTGCCAAGCCGGGCATCAGCTTTGCCCAGGACTATGCCGATCTCGGCTTCCGCTGCCAGGTGCATGGCGCGCCCACGCTCGATCCGTTCGAAGTGCTCGATCGCCGTACGACCCGCTTCATGGGCAAGGGCGGCGCCTGGAACTACATCGCCATGCAACAGGCCATCGCCGATGCGGGGCTCGAGGAATCCGACGTCAAGAACCCGCGCACCGGCATCGTCATGGGATCGGGCGGGCCGTCCACCCGCACGGTCGTCGAGGCCGCCGACATCACGCGCGAAAAAGGCCCCAAGCGCATCGGCCCCTTGGCAGTACCCAAGGCGATGAGCTCGACCGGCTCGGCCACCCTCGCCACCGCCTTCGGCATCCTCGGCGTCAACTATTCGATCTCGTCGGCCTGCGCCACGTCCAAGCACTGCATCGGCAATGGCTACGAGCAGATCCAGCTCGGCAAGCAGGACATCGTCTTTGCCGGCGGCCACGAAGACCTCGACTGGACGATGTCCAACCTCTTCGATGCCATGGGCGCCATGTCGTCGAACTTCAACGCCACGCCCGAAAAGGCCTCGCGTGCCTATGACCGCGACCGCGACGGCTTCGTCATCGCCGGCGGCGCCGGTGTGCTGGTGCTCGAAGAACTCGAACATGCCAAGGCGCGCGGCGCCAATATCCTTGCCGAGATCGTCGGCTATGGCGCAACCTCGGACGGCTACGACATGGTCGCCCCGTCCGGTGAAGGCGCCGAGCGCTGCATGCGCATGGCGCTCGAAACCGTGAAACTGCCGGTCGACTACATCAATCCGCACGCCACGTCGACGCCGATCGGCGACAAGAAGGAGATGGAAGCGATCCGCGCCGTCTTCGGCACCGGCGACAAGGCGCCGCCGATTTCGGCCACCAAGTCGCTGACCGGCCATTCGCTGGGCGCCACGGGCGTACAGGAATCGATCTATTGCATCCTGATGATGCAGAACCGGTTCCTGTGCGAGAGCGCCAATATCGAGAACCTCGATCCCGATTTCGCCGACATGCCCATAATCAGGAAGCGCCGCGACAACGTCGATATCGGCATCGCGCTTTCCAATTCCTTCGGCTTCGGCGGCACCAACGCCACGCTCGTCTTCAAGCACCCGGATGCGTGAGCTTGCCGCGCCCTCCTCTTGGTGGTAAATATTACCACCAAGAGGAGAATTGTATGAGCAATGTCGAAAAAGTCAGCGTAGCTCTTCCTCGTGAAATGACCACGATGATGAAGCAGGCGGTTGAGACTGGCGAATACGCCTCCGCCAGCGAAGTCGTCCGTGAAGCACTACGCGATTGGAAGGAACGGCGGGACCTGCTTGGCTATACCGTCGAGGAACTTCGCAAGCTGTTGCAGGAGGGCCTGGAGAGCGGCCCAGGCCGCAACCTCTCGGCCGCAGACATCAAGGCTGAGGGCAGACGCCGTCTCGCCATGAGGCAGAACAAGGCTTGATGTTTACCGAGGTCCGCCGCACCGCTCGCGCCGAAGAGGACCTCCTTGATATCTGGCTTTACATAGCCGTGGATAACCCCCAAGCGGCTGACCGCCTGGTGGATCGGTTGGATAGTGCATGCGCCAGACTCGCCGCCCATCCCCTTTCCGGTCCATCCCGCGAGGACATCGGAGCCGGTGTTCGCCATCTCGTAGTCGAGAATTATCTCATCCTTTATCGCTACGATGGCAAAGCCGTTGAAATTGTCCGTATCCTGCATGGTCAACGCAGGCTGGGAGTAGAGATACTCGATCAGTAATCCACTTCCGTCATGCGGCCGGCCTTGCCGTCATAGAGCATGAGGCGCCCCAGGAGCGGCGTGCCGATACCGGTCAACAGCTTGATCGCCTCCATGGCCATCTGCGCGCCAATGACGCCGGCCAGCGGGGCAAGCACGCCGGTCGCCTCGCAACTGGGCAGGTCGGCATCGTCGGCATCTTCGGGATAGAGCGCGCGAAAGCCCGGATAAGGACTGCCGTCCGGCCGCGCCAGGTGCGGCGCAAACACAGTCACCTGCCCGTCGAACATCGAGATGGCGCCCGAAACCAATGGCACGGCGAGGGTTTCGGCTGCCCCCGCCACGGCGAGCCGGGTCGAAAGATTGTCGCTGCCGTCGAGCACGAGGTCATGGCCGCCCAGCAGCGCCCCGGCATTGCCGCGGTCGATGCGCGCCAGCCGGCAATCCATGCTCACATGCGGATTGAGCGCGGCAACGAAGCGCCCGGCGCTTGCGACCTTGGCCTCCCCGATATCCCCGGTGCGGTGCAGGATCTGCCGCTGCAGGTTGGAAAGGCTCACTTCGTCACTGTCGATGACGGTCAGATGGCCGATGCCGGCGGCGGCGAGATAGGCGATGGCCGGGCTGCCGAGCGCCCCGGCTCCGACCACCGCCACCCGCGCGGCCTTGAGCTTTTGCTGGCCCTCGCCACCCATGCCCTTGAGCACGATATGGCGGGCATAGCGGCGGGTTTCCTCCGCCGAGAGTGCCGTCATGGCGCCGGCAGCGGCACGACGAGGAAGCGCCGGTCCGGTCCCTCAAAGCCAAAGGGATAGCTCGAAACCACCGCGAGAAGCCCGGCCTGGCTGTTGTTCATCGGCCGCATGACCGCATAGAGCCGGTAATCCATCGGGCAGAAGCGCGATTCCGGCAGGCGGGTGTCCCGGTAGATTTCCTCGTCCGTCCCGTCATGCGTAATGGTAAGCGCAAAGCCCTTGGTCGGCTGGTCGAGCAGGTCGGTGCAGGACGCTGCGCCGGGCAGGTTGAAGCGCGACAGCGTCAGCACCGTTTCCGGCATATCGGACGCAAGCACGGCGCCGGCAAACTGCATTGCAAAGGTGAGGCTCGAGCCATCGCCGGCAACGCCGTCGCCGACAAGCGCCAGGATGTCGGCCGGCTCTTCGATGGCGAGATCGCCGAGCGTCGCCCTGGCGGCGTTGGCGGCCGTAGCCCTTATGGAGGCGAGCTTTTCGTCGGGGTTCGCTTCACTGGCCCTGGCCTTGAACGGCGAGCCCTTGACCCAGGTGTCGGAGGCAAGATCGACGACGTGGACATTGGCATAGGCAAAGCCCGAGCCGTCCTGGATGCCGAATTCCTCGAAGGCGAAATAGCGCCCGTCGGCCGAATAGCCGATCGGCTGCAGCAGGGCCCGGTCCCCCGCGAGCGCCGGCGCCACGCTGCCGGCGACAAAAGCCAGTGCCGCCAGCGCGATCCTAGCGGCTCGCATGGCCGGTCGAGCCGAACCCGCCGACGCCCCGTTCCGTCGCATCGAGAGCCTCCCTGGCAACGAATTGCGCGAAAGTCACCGGCGCGATCACCATCTGGGCGATGCGATCGCCGCGCCGGACCGGAAACGGCCGGTCGCCGTGATTGATGAGGATGACCTGCACCTCGCCGCGATAATCGGCATCGATCGTCCCTGGCGCGTTGAGGACGGTGACGCCGAACTTGGCGGCAAGGCCCGAGCGCGGCCGCACCTGCGCCTCGTAACCCTCCGGCAGCTGCATGCAAAAGCCGCACGGCACCAAGGCGCGCATGCCTGGAGCGATGGCGACGTCGTTGTCGATATCGAGGGCGGCAATGAGATCGAAGCCGGCAGCACCGGCGCTCTGGCGCCTGGGCAGCGGCAGGCCCTTGCCGTGGTCGAGCCATTTGAGGCCGACAGCAATCTCGTCGGCAGCACTCACTTCACTTTCACCACGGCATAATATTCCTTGGGCAGGTTGGGCGCTCCGTTCAAGAGATCGAGGAAATCCAGCTTCTTTTCGGCTGAAGCCGCACCCGGCTGCAAGTCCATATTGGTTTCGACGACCTCGCCGCCACTGACGGTCAGCGTCAGGGCGTGGCCCTGGAACATGGCGACGAGCATGGAGCGCGCCTGGTCGTCCATCTGCTTCTTGTTGCTGAGCGCGTTGACCATTTCGGTGACCGGGAAGGCGACCCGCACCAGGCCGTCGCCCTCATCGGCAACCGAGACCGTCTCCTTGTGGCGCTCCTCGTTGAAGGCGAGGCCGGACCAGGTGCCGGTGCGCACGATAGTGCAGGTGGCGCTGCCATCGGCATTCTGGACGAGCTCGGCGCCGCTTTCCATGCAGAAGTCGCGGCCGTCCTTGCTCTCGGCGCCGGCCTTGAACATGGCATAGGTGTCGGCGTCCATGACCTGCGTCATGGTTCCCGTCACCACGTCGTTTTCACCGACGGCGACGTCCAGGTTCACATCGACGCAACCGGATAGCGTCAGAACGACGGCCGCAAGGCACCCCGCCCGCTTCGCCCATCCCAGCTTCATCGCACCACTCCAATGCCCCACCGCATTCTGATCTACCAAATGAGCCGCCTCCGACAAGCCGATTCCAGCCTTCGGCACGGCTAAGTGATCAGCCGCCAGATCAGCACCAGACCCGCCAGCACGACGACCCACAGGGCGATGTGTACCATAGTCCGGCTGATCCAGGGGCGGCGCGCCGCCGCCTTTTCGGCATCATAATCGTCGAGCGCCGTTTCGGCCCGCGCCACCAGGCCCGGCAGGCGCTTGACGGTTTCGATCAGCGTCGTCACGCCCTCGCGCAATTCCTCGATGCGCCCGACCGGGCCCTCCTCGCGCCTGAGCCACTCGCCCACGACCGGCTCGGCGATCGTCCAGATGTCGAGTTCCGGATCGAGCGCGCGCGCCACGCCCTCCACCAGCACCATGTTCTTTTGCAAGAGGATCAGTTCGGGCCGGGTCTGCATGTCGAAGAGCTCGGTCACCGCGAACAATTGCCCGAGTACGCGCGCCATCGAGATGTCGTTGGCCTTGCGCCCGTGCAGGGGCTCGCCGATCGAGCGCAAAGCCAGCGTGAAGTCGTCGACGCTCTGCGTTTTCGGCACATAGCCGATATCGAAGTGGCGCTGCGCGATCAGCCGGTAATTGCGGGTGATGAAGCCGTAAAGGATATCGGCGAGGAACCGCCGCTCGCGCTTGGAGATGCGCCCCATAATGCCGAAATCGACGGCAACGATGCCGCCCGTCGCCGGATCGGCAAAGAGATTGCCCGGATGCATGTCGGCGTGAAAGAAGCCGTCGCGGATGGCATGGCGCAAAAAGCTCTGCAGCAGCGTTTCCGCCAGGCGCTTGCGATCGATCCCGGCCGCATCGAGCGCCGCCTGGTCGCGGATGGGAATGGCCTCGACCCAGTTCGTGGTCAAAACGTTGGCGGCGGTATGGTCCCAGCTCACGTGCGGGACGATGAAGCCTTCGTCCGCCTTGATGTTTTCGGAAAATTCCGAGATCGCCGCCGCTTCCAGCCTGAGATCGAGTTCGATCGCGGCGGAATGATCGAGGGTCTTCACCACCTCGACCGGCCGCAGCCGCCGGCCGCCGGCGATCAGCCGCTCGAACAGCGCCGCCCCGGCATAATAGCTTTCAAGGTCCGCCTTGAAGCGGTGGGCGATGCCGGGCCGCAATATCTTCACCGCCACCTGCCGCACCGTACCGTTGGCCTCGATCAATTCGGCCCGGTGCACCTGGGCGATGGAGGCAGCGGCGATCGGCGGGCTCAGGTTGACGAGGTCGGCAGCCCTGTCGCCGAGCGCTTCCTTGAGGATGCCCGGCACGAGCGCGGCATCGAAGGGCGCCATGCGGTCCTGCAGGCCGGAAAGGGCCTCGGCGACCTCCGGTCCGACGATGTCGGGGCGGGTGGCTAGGGTCTGGCCGAACTTCACATAGGTCGGGCCGAGCCGGTTGAGCGCCCGCGTCAGCCGCTCGAGCCCGCCGCGGCGCCTGACGGAGGGCCGCTCGATGATGCGCCCGACGGAAAAGCCGAAGCGCAGGGCCGGCGGCAGCGCCTCGCTGTCGATGATCGAAAAGGCACCCTCGCGGGCAAGCACGTAGCCGGCCCGGGCGAGGCGGAAATAGGCGCCGAAACTCATGGACTAAAGCTTCCAGCCGCCATGCAGGGCCGCGATATTGCCCGAATAGGGCGTGTGGGTCACGCGCTTGAAGCCGGCCTCGCGCAGCATGCCGGAAAAGGCATCGGGGGCGGGGAACTTGCGGATCGATTCCACCAGGTATTCGTAGGGCTGGGCATCGCCCGTCACGACCTTGCCGATCGGCGGGATGACGCGGTCGGAAAACAGGTCATAGAGCCGGTCCAGCACCGGCAGGTCGACCTGGCTGAATTCGAGCACGAGGATGCGCCCGCCGCGCTTCAGCACGCGATGGGCTTCGGCCAGCGCCTTGTCGATGCGCGGCACGTTGCGGATGCCGAAGGCGATCGTATAGGCATCGAAGCTTTCGTCATCGAAGGGCAGTTCCTCGGCATTGGCGGCAACGAACTTCGCGCGCGTGCCGAAGCGCCAGCGTTTGGCGCGTTCTTCGCCGACGCGCAGCATGTCCTCGTTGATGTCGGAGACGGTGACCTCGGCATAGCCGACCGAAGCATCGAGGATGCGCTGGGCGATATCGCCGGTGCCGCCCGCCATGTCGAGCACGCGATAGGGGCGCGTGCCGGTCTTGGGCGGCTGCAGGCGGGCGACCATGGCGTCCTTCCACAGCCGGTGCACGCCGCCGCTCATCAGGTCGTTCATCAGGTCGTAGCGGTCGGCGACGCGATGGAACACGTCGTTGACGAGGCCCTGTTTCTCCTCTAGCGCTACCGTCCGATTGCCGAAATGCGTGGTTTGGGCGCCGCTCTGCATGCTGGTCCGGCCGCGCGGCCGCTCCCATAAATCGTGGTCGGCGGCACCATAGCGGAGCCGTCCCGGCTTTGCCACAGCATTGCCCGTTAGGTCGTGTGGATGCCCGAACTGCCCGAAGTCGAAACCGTCCGCCAGGGCCTTGTGCCCTATGTCACCGGCGCCAGGATCGAAAAGGTGACGCTCAGGCGCAAGGACCTGCGCTTCGCCTTCCCCAAGGACATGGCGAAGGACCTCACCGGCACCACGATCGAGCGGCTCGACCGGCGTGCCAAATACCTGCTCTTCCGGCTTTCCAACGGCTTTACGCTGCTGAGCCATCTCGGCATGACGGGCTCGTGGCGCTTTGCCGAGTTCGTGCACAAGGAGCCGAGCCGCTATTACGAACCGACGATCGATGAAAAGCACGACCACGCGATCTTCTTGATCGACCATCCCACCCACGGGCGCATGCATCTCATCTATGCCGATCCGCGGCGCTTCGGCTTCATGGATCTCTTTAAGGACGATGCCGACAGTCCCTATCTCGCCGGGCTCGGCCCCGAGCCCCTGGGCAATGCGTTTAACGCCGAAACGCTGGCGCAGCGGCTCAACGGGCGCAAGGCGCCGATCAAGGCGGCGCTGCTCGACCAGACGGTGGTTGCCGGCATCGGCAATATCTATGCCTCGGAAGCCCTCTATCGCGCCCATATCCGCCCCGACGCCGTATCCGGCTCGCTGGTTGCGGCGGGTGGCAGGCCCAAAGCGCGGCTCGAAGGCCTCGTTGCCGGCATCCGCACCGTGCTGGCCGAAGCGGTGGAAGCGGGCGGCTCGACGCTCAAGGACTTCCGCAATGCCGAAGGCGGGAGCGGTTATTTCCAGCATCGCTTTTCGGTCTACGACCGCGAGGACGAGCCCTGCCCCACGCCCGGGTGCACCGGCAGGATCGTGCGCATCGTGCAATCGGGCCGGTCGAGCTTTTACTGCCCGGTCTGCCAGAAGCGCTGAACGGCAAAAGCAGTTGACGGCGCCGCCTGCCCTCTCTATATAGCCCGCGACTGGCGGCCCTCATGCCGCCGCTTTCATTTCGCACCCCGAACGCTGTCGGCCATGAGCGCCGAAGTCACGGGGCAGCGCCAAGAGGACCGAAATGGCCAATACCCCGTCGGCAAAGAAGGCCGCCCGCAAGATCGAAGCCCGCACCGAGGTCAACAAGTCGCGCCGCTCGCGCGTCCGCACGTTCCTGCGCAAGGTCGAGGAAGCCATCGCTTCCGGCGACCACACCGACGCGGTAGCCGCGCTCAAGGCCGCCCAGCCCGAACTGCAGCGCGCCGCGACCAACGGTATCGTCCATCGCAACCTCGCCGACCGCAAGGTGGCCCGCCTCAACAGCCGCATCAAGGCGCTGTCGGCCTGATCCATATCGGCCTTTCCTTTTTTAAAGCCTCCGCCTCCTGGCGGGGGCTTTTTTGTGCCTATTCGTCGCACCTTGCCGGGGCTTGGCAAAACTATAGCGCCAGCCAATGGCGGCTCCGCCCGGCACTTCTGACGAAGCCCTTTGATTTCAATGAGTTATAGAAACCGTTTTGCCGCAGATTTTCCGATATTCACCCTTTCCACCGGGCCCGGCGGAATAAATTTTTCCCGTGTCCGACAGCTGTGCGAGAGCGATTCTTGCTTGAGTCACAGGGCCTTGCCCCCGCCGGCCCAGGCCGTTGGGCGGGGGCCCCGGAAGCGGCGCTAGAGTCAAGCCCCTTTTTCGCCGATTCCGTGGTTGCGGGCCAAAATTTGCCTGTCTAGAATGCCTCCGTCAGCTAGGAAAAGCGGCGAAAAACAGTCGCGATACTCGCTGGCAGAGGCGTATTGGGGCAGCCGGAATCTTCGCTCTCGACGTTAGTCTTATGGGCAGGGTTGCGGCTCGCAAACCAGTCAGAGTTCATTGCGGCAGACTTTTTCTGAACTTGCGTTGGTAGGGTACAACTGACGTTTCCGGCTTCGGCCGGACCCAATGAAATGAAAGGAATGACGGCTTGCGCCAACCGGCGCGGCAGCAGGATTTGTTTGTCCCCGCGTCCTCGGAGCGGGGGCAGGCGACCGGTGGCCTCATGGAGGGCGCCGGCCAGGGGATCGTGGCGTCGTGGGTGCTGACCGCCCACCATGTTGCGGTTGCGTGAATGGATGGGGGACCGGTCCGGTTTTGCCGGGGCCAGCACTCCGAGCGGCGAATGGGGCACCAGGATTATGAAGACCAGCGCGATTGTCGGGCGTTCCAGTTGGCGTGAGACCACAAAAACTTCTGAAACATCAGGAAAGGGAGGGTCGCAGGTCATGGCCGACGGCGATGCCGGTGACGATGGGTCGCAGCGTGAATTGTTTGCCCGTGTGAGGGCGCGGTTGCGAGCGGCGGTCGGCGAAGACGTCTTCACCTCCTGGTTCGCCCGGCTCGAGCTCGAGGAAATCGTCGACGACCTCATCCACCTGTCGGTGCCGACGCGGTTCCTGTGTTCCTGGATCCAATCCAATTATGCCGAGCGCATCCTCGAGGCTTTCCGCGAGGAAGACGCCAAGATCGAGCGGCTGCACTTCACCGTGCGCGTCAACGGCCAGGCCCGCCCGCGACTGGCCGGGGCCACGCACGAAACGGCACCGGCTCCCGAGCCGGCCGTTCCCGTAGCGCAAGCGGTACCGGCCGCGCCGCGCATCATGCGCGAGGCCGGAGCGCCGCGCGGCGATGCGCTTTCGGGCTCGGCGCTCGATCAGCGCATGACCTTTGAGACTTTCGTTGCCGGCGCTCCCAACGAGATCGCGCTGGGCGTTGCCCGGCAGGTCGCGAGCGCCGTCGTCAACAACACGGTGAGCTTCAACCCCGTCTATATCCATTCGACGGTGGGCCTCGGGAAATCGCACCTGCTCAATGCCATCGCCTGGGCGGCGGGCGCGGCGGACAATACCCGCAACATCGTCTATCTCACCGCCGACCACTTCATGTACCATTTCATCACCGCCGTGCAGCGCCAGTCGGCGCTCGGCTTCAAGGAATGGCTGCGGCGGGTCGATCTCCTGCTCATCGACGACATGCAGTTCCTGCAGGGCAAGTCGGCCACCGAATTCGGCCACACGCTCGGTGCCCTGCTCACCGGCGCCAAGCAGGTCGTGGTGGCGGGCGATGCCGCCCCGCGCGACCTCGAAATGCTGGACGAACGCGTGCGCTCGCGGCTTTCCGGCGGTCTCGTCGTTCCCATCCTCACCTTCGACAGCGAATTGCGGCGTTCGATCGTCGGCAAGCGGGCCGAGCAGGCCGCCGCGCGCTTTGCCGGCGTCAACTTCCCGCCGGCCGTGCTCGACTACATCGCGCGCGCCGTGGTCAGCCATGGCCGCGACCTCGACGGCGCCGTCAACCGGCTGGTCGCGGCCAACCAGCTGACGGGCGAGCCGATCACCGTCTCGCTGGCCGAAAAGACTTTGGCCGACCTCATCCGCGCCCGCGAAGCAAGGCGCGTGCGCATCGAGGACATTTTGCGGATCGTCTCGCGCCACTACAAGGTGCCGCGCAACGACCTTTTGTCCTCGCGCCGCTCGCGCGACGTCGTCCGGCCGCGCCAGATCGCCATGTACCTGGCCAAGGCCCTCACCTCGCGCTCGCTGCCCGAAATCGGCCGGCGTTTCGGCGGACGCGACCACACGACCGTCCTGCATTCGGTGCGCAAGGTCGAGCAGATGATGAAGGACGACGGCGATCTCTGCCAGGAGATCGAGCTGTTGAAGCGCATGCTCGAGGAATAGAGGCCGAAAGCGCCCCGAACGGAGCGCGGCACGGGGGAAAAGCGGCAGCCGCACTGCCCCATCCCCTTGCCTTTTCCGGCCCGTCTTGCAAAGGTCGCGGGCCCCGGTTCGCCGGGGCTTTGCCGCGGTTGGGCCCGCGGGAACGACCACGAGGTAAAGTGTCATGCAAGTCACGCTCGAGCGCAATCTCCTCCTCAAGTCCCTGGGTCACGTGCATCGCGTCGTCGAGCGGCGCAACACCTATCCGATCCTCGCCAACGTGCTGATCAAGGCCTCCGAGGGCGGGCTCGACCTCAGGGCCACCGATCTCGACATCGAGGTGACCGAAACCGTCCCGGCCATGGTCGGCACGCCCGGCACGACGACGGTACCGGCCCATACGCTCTACGAGATCGTGCGCAAGCTCGCGGACGGTGCCGAAGTGCAGCTCGAAACCGACGGCGCCGACCAGATGCTCTTGAGCTCCGGCCGCTCGCGCTTTCACCTTGCGTGCCTTTCGCCCGACAGTTTCCCCGACCTCAAGTCCGGCAGTTTCAGCCAGACGTTCTCGATCGAGGCCGCGGCGCTGCGCGAACTGATCGAGCGCACGCAGTTCGCCATCTCCAACGAGGAGACGCGCTATTACCTCAACGGCATTTACCTGCATGCGCTGACCGTCGACGGCAAGCCGACGCTGCGGGCCGTCGCCACCGACGGACACCGGCTGGCGCGCGCCGAAGCCGAGGCTCCCAAGGGCGCCGAGGGCATGCCCGGCATCATCATTCCGAAAAAGACCGTCAGCGAGGTGCAAAAACTGCTCGAAGGCGCCGAGAACGAGGTCAAGGTCGAGGTGTCCGACACCAAGATCCGCTTCACGCTCGGCGAAGTCGTGCTGCTCTCCAAGCTCATCGAGGGCACGTTCCCGGACTACGAGCGCGTCACCCCCAAGAACAACGACAAGGAGATGAACGTCGACCGCGCCGCCTTTGCGACCGCCGTCGACCGCGTCTCCACCATCGCCTCGGACCGCGGCGGCAAGGCCGTGAAACTGTCGATGAAGGACGGCCAGCTCGAATTGTCGGTCACCAATCCCGACCACGGCACGGCGAGCGAAGAGCTGGCGGTGGGGTTCGAGCCGGAAAGCTTCGAGATCGGCTTCAATGCCCGGTACCTGCTCGACATCGTCGGCCAGATCCGCTCGGACAACGCCATCTTCCTTTTCAACGATGCCGGCTCGCCCACGCTCGTGCGCGAAGAGGGCGAAGCCAAGGCGCTCTACGTGCTGATGCCGATGCGGGTCTGAGCCACGCCCGCTTCCCGCTACATTTCCCGCCTCCGCCTGTCGCATTTCCGCAATTATTCGGCGGCGGCGCTTGACCTCGATAGCCGCCATCTCGTGCTCATCGGCCCGAACGGTGCCGGCAAGACCAACCTGCTCGAAGCCATTTCGCTGCTGTCGCCCGGCCGGGGCCTCAGGCGCGCGACGTTCGAAACGCTGGCGAGCCAGGGCAGCGACGAGCCGTGGGCGGTGGCGGCGAGCATCGAAACGCCCGACGGACCCGCCGATCTCGGCACCGGCGCCGGTACGGACGACGGCCCGCGGCGCGTGCGCATCAACGGCGCCAATGCCAAAAGCGTCGAGCAGCTTTCCGATTATCTGAGGCTCTTGTGGCTGACGCCGGCCATGGATGGCCTGTTTTCCGGTCCCGCCTCCGATCGCAGGCGCTTTCTCGACAGGCTGGTGACGACGCTCATTCCCGGCCATTCCTCGACCGTTGCCGATTTCGAAAAGGCCATGCGCCAGCGCAATCGCCTGATCGAGGAGGATGCCGATCCCCTCTGGATCGACGCCGTCGAGGCGCAGATGGCGGAAAGCGCCGCCGCCATGCACTTTGCCCGCATCGACACCGTCGCCCGGCTCGAAGCCTTGATCGGCCAGAACATCGATGAAGCCAATTTCCCCGCCGCCCGCCTGGCGCTGACGCCTTTGTTCGACGACGGCGTCGACACCGCCTCCTCGGCCGCGCTCGAAGCCGAATTCCGGGCCCGCTGGCAGGCACTTAGACCCCTTGATCGCGCGGCAGGACGCACCACATTAGGACCGCACCGTATCGATCTCAGTGTCACGCACGCACAAAAGCAGATGCCGGCGGCTTTGGGTTCGACCGGCGAGCAGAAAGCCCTGCTCATCGGCCTCGTTCTCGCCCATGCGCTGCTGGTCAAGCGCCTCTCCGGCATCACGCCGTTCCTGCTCCTCGACGAGGTAGCGGCCCATCTCGATCCCGACCGGCGCACCGCTCTCTTTGCCGCTCTCGACGGGCTCGAAACGCAGTGCTTCATGACCGGCACCGATCCCCTGCTGTTCCAGAGCCTGGGGGCACGGGCACAGACCGTCACGGTGCGCGACGGGCGGCTCGCCGCTCCCCGCTGAATCCGGCCTCTTCCCCCACGAAAAAGGCCATTTTGCTTGGGGATAGGCGCCCTATCCGCTAGAACTGAACGACATCATAAACCGCTGATTCGGAACCTGATGAGCAACGACGAAACCAACGATCCGGCCGAGTACGGCGCCGATTCCATCAAGGTGCTGAAGGGGCTCGACGCCGTGCGCAAGCGCCCCGGCATGTATATCGGCGATACCGACGACGGCTCGGGCCTGCACCACATGGTCTACGAGGTGGTGGACAACGCCATCGACGAGGCTTTGGCCGGCCATGCCGATCTCGTCACCGTCACGCTCAATGCCGATGGCTCGGTCACCGTCACCGACAACGGCCGCGGCATTCCCACCGGCATCCACAAGGAAGAAGGCGTTTCCGCCGCTGAAGTCATCATGACGCAGCTGCATGCCGGCGGTAAGTTCGACCAGAATTCCTACAAGGTTTCCGGCGGCCTGCACGGCGTCGGCGTTTCCGTCGTCAATGCGCTCTCCACCTGGCTGAAGCTCAAGGTCCGCCAGCATGGTGAAGTGCACGAGATGAGCTTCAGCCATGGCGAGGCCGATGCCCCGCTCAAGGTCACCGGCACCTATGAGGGGCGCAGCGGCACCGAAGTCAGCTTCCTGCCGAGCCCGGAAACCTTCACCATGGTGGAGTTCGACTTCCAGACGCTGGAGCACCGGCTGCGCGAGCTCGCCTTCCTCAATTCGGGCGTGCGCATTCTCCTCTCCGATCGCCGGCATCCCGAGCCGGTCGAAATCGAACTGCATTACGAGGGGGGCCTCGAAGCCTTCGTCAAATATCTCGACAAGGCCAAGCAGGGGCTGCTGGAGGCGCCGATCGCCTTTTCGCAGGAGCGCGACGGCATCACCGTCGAAGTGGCGCTGCAGTGGAACGACAGCTACCACGAAAACGTCCTCTGCTTTACCAACAACATCCCGCAGCGCGACGGCGGCACGCACCTGGCGGGCCTGCGCGGCGCGTTGACGCGCCAGATCACCTCCTATGCCGAAAGCTCGGGCATATTGAAGCGCGAAAAGGTCGCGCTATCCGGCGACGATACGCGCGAGGGGCTGACCTGCGTGCTCTCGGTCAAGGTGCCGGACCCGAAATTCTCCAGCCAGACCAAGGACAAGCTGGTCTCCTCGGAAGTCCGTCCCGTCGTCGAGAATGCCGTCAACGACAAGCTCGGCCAGTGGTTCGAAGAGCACCCGGCCGAGGCCAAGACCATCGTCGGCAAGGTTGCCGAGGCCGCTGCCGCCCGCGAAGCGGCCCGCAAGGCGCGCGAACTCACCCGCCGCAAGTCGGCGCTCGAAATCTCCTCGCTCCCCGGCAAGCTCGCCGATTGCCAGGAGCGCGACCCGGCCAAGTCGGAAATCTTCCTCGTCGAAGGCGATTCGGCCGGCGGGTCGGCCAAGCAAGGGCGCGATCGCGCCACCCAGGCCGTGCTGCCGCTGCGCGGCAAGATTTTGAACGTCGAGCGCGCGCGCTTCGATCGCATGATCTCGTCGGAACAGGTCGGCACGCTGATCACGGCACTCGGCACCGGCATCGGCCGCGAGGAGTTCAACGCCGACAAGCTCCGCTACCACAAGATCATCATCATGACGGACGCCGACGTCGACGGCGCCCATATCCGCACGCTGCTGCTGACCTTCTTTTACCGGCAGACGCCCGAACTCATCGAGCGCGGCCATATCTATATCGCCCAGCCGCCGCTCTATAAGGTCAAGCGCGGCTCGTCCGAGCAATATCTCAAGAACGAGCGGGCGCTCGAAGACTACCTGCTCGATGCCGGCATCGAGGATGCGGTCTTCACCACCCGCAAGGGCACGACGCATGCCGGGCCCGACCTCAGGGACATCGCCAACCAGGCGCGCGAACTCGTCCACGCCATCGACAATCTCAACACGCGCTACAACCGCTCGATCGTCGAGCAGGCGGCGATCGTCGGCGGCCTCGATTCCGAGGCGCTGCAGAATCCCGAAAGCGCCGAGGCGGTGCTGAAGCGTATCGCCAATAGGCTCGACCGCATCACCGACGAATACGAGCGCGGCTGGACCGGAACGCTCACCGACGAAGGCGGGCTGGTGTTTTCGCGCACGGTGCGCGGCGTCACCGAGAGCCACCTCGTCGACCAGGCGCTGCTGGTCAGCGCCGATGCGCGCAAGCTCCGCCAGCTCGCCGGCCGGCTCGACGACCTTTACGGCGGCGTTGCGACCCTCGTCCGCAAGGGCGAAACAACGCCCATCCACGGGCCGTCTTCGCTCTTTACCGCCATTACCGAGGCCGGTCGCAAGGGCGTGACCCTGCAGCGCTACAAGGGCCTCGGTGAAATGAATCCTGAACAGCTCTGGGAAACGACGCTCGATCCCAATGCGCGCACGCTTTTGAAGGTCGAGGTCAAGGAAAGCGATCTTGCCGACCTGACCTTCACGCAGCTGATGGGCGACCTGGTCGAGCCGCGCCGCGACTTCATCCAGGACAATGCGCTGAGCGTCGCCAATCTCGACGTCTAACAGCAAAAGAGAGATGGACCCGGCCCAAGGCCGGGGAGGACTCGTTGCTGGATCGACCCAAAACCCTCGATTCTGGAAGTTCAGCACACGGTCCGGAACCGCTCGAGGCAGGTGGCGACCACTTCGTCGCCCGGCCGCTTCCACCAGTTCTCGGTCGAAAAGATTTCGACCTCCTGGGGCCCGGAAAACCCGGCCTTCTCGATCTCGGCGCGGATCGCCTGCAGATCGATGACGCCGTCGCCCATCATGCCGCGATCGTTCAGCAGATCGCGCGTCGGCACCAGCCAGTCGCAGATGTGATGAGCCAGGATACGCTGCATGCGTCCGGCGCGGGCGATTGCCGCGTAAAGGTTGGGGTCCCACCAGACGTGATAGACGTCGATGGCAACGCCGACGCCCTCGCCCAGCCGTTCGCAGAAATCCAGCGCCTGGTCGAGCGTATTCACGCAGGCGCGGTCGCCGGCATACATCGGATGCAGCGGCTCGATGGCGAGCGGCACGCCCGCCGCCTTCGCCGGCTCCAGCACCGCGGCGATGCCGTCGAACACCATCTGGCGGGCGCCGATAATGTCCTTGCTCGATCCCGGCAGGCCGCCGACGACGAGGACGAGGCAATCGGCGCCGAGCGTCGCCGCTTCCTCGATGGCCCGCAAATTATCGTCGAGCTTTTCCTGCCGCCCGGCAGCGGTTTCGGCCGGAAACATGCCACCGCGGCAGAGGCCCGTGAGGCGCAAGCCGTTGGCCTTGACGATGCGCGCCGCTTCGGCAAGCCCGATGGCCTGCACCTGGTCGCGCCAGGGCGAAATCGCGGTGATGCCCTGTTTCAAACACCCATCCACCGCCTCGGCAAAACCCCAGGCGCCGCGTGTCGTGGCCAGGTTCATCGACAAAATGCCATCGGCCATCACGAAACTCCGTTCACGGCCAGCACCTGCCGCATTCGCGTGACCGCCAGGTCCGGATCGGCGAGGACGCGCGCTTTGTCGGCCAGCCGGAAGAGTTCGGCGAGATGCTGCAGCGAGCGCGTCGATTGCTGGCCGCCGACCATCGAAAAGTGCTCCTGCAGCCCGTTGAGATAGGCAAGAAAGACAACGCCGGTCTTGTAGAAGCGCGTGGGCGCCGCAAAGATGTGCCGGCTCAGCGGCACGGTCGGCTCCAGCAGTTCGAAGAACTCGTTGTCGCTGCCCTTGCCGAGCGCGGCAAGGCTCGCGGAGGCCACCGGCGCGATGGCATCGAAGATGCCGAGCAGGGCATCGGAATGGCCCTCCTCGTCGCCCGCGATCAATTCGGCATAGTTGAAATCGTCGCCCGTATACATGCGCACGCCCGCCGGCAGGCGGCGGCGCATGGCGATCTCCTTTTCCTTGGACAGGAGCGAGATCTTGATGCCGTCGACCTTGTCTGCATGGGCGGCGATCACGTCGAGCGCCGTATCCATCGCCGTCCTATGATCGGCGCTGCCCCAGTAGCCGGCCAGAGCGGGGTCGAACATTTCGCCGAGCCAGTGGATGATCACCGGTTCTTTCGTTTGGCTCAGCACGCGGTCGTAGACCCGCACGTAGTCATCGGGGCTTTTGGCGGCTGCCGCCAGCGCCCGGCTCGCCATCAGGATGATGCGGCCGCCCAGCGCTTCGATCGCCTCGATCTGCTCTTCATAGGCGGCAATGATCGTATCGAGCGTCACGTCGGGGCCCGGCGCCAAATGATCGGTGCCGGCGCCGCAGGCGATGAGCGCATCGTCGCGCCCCGCCGCTTCCTTGAGCGCCCGCTCGATCAGCTCACGCGCTTCCGGCCAGCCGAGGCCCATGCCGCGCTGCGCCGTATCCATGGCTTCGGCAACGCCCAGGCCCAGGTCCCACAAACGGTGCCGGAAGGCGAGCGTCCGCTCCCAGTCGATGGAAGGGGTCAGCCACGGATCGTTACTGGCCAGCGGATCGGCGACGACATGCGCCGCGGCAAAAGCGATACGCGGGAAATCCGCCGCCTTGAACTTTTTGAACGGGATCGGCTCGCCCGTCAGTCTATAGGGCGAAATGGACCGGTCGGGATTGGGCAGGTCAATCGTGGTCATAACTGCTCCTCAAACCTCAAAGAACTCGATGTCACCCCGGCGAAAGCCGGGGCCCATCCTGAGATCGCGCAGCAACCACCATTTCAGGATGGATTCCGGCTTGTGCCGGAAAGACATCTCGGATGAAACCTCAAATCCCCAGCGACGGCACATCGAGCCAGCGGCGTTCCTTCCAGCTCTGCAGGCCCAGAGATGCCAGTTGCACGCCCTTGGCGCCGGCTTCAAGCCCATAGGGCCAGGGGGCATCCTCGGCCACGTGTTTCAGGAACATTTCCCATTGCGCCTTGAAGCCGTTCTGGGCCGGGTTGTTGTCCGGCACCTCTTCCCAGTCGTCGAAGAAATTCATCGTCTGCGGCACGTCGGGGTTCCAGACGGGCTTGGGCGTATTCACCCGCTGCTGGGTGAGGCATTTGTGCAAACCCGCCACGGCCGAACCATGTGTGCCATCGACATGGAAGGTCACGAGGTCGTCGCGACGCACGCGCGTCACCCAGCTCGAATTGATCTGGGCGATGACGCCGCCCTCGAGCTCGAAAGTCGCGTAAGCCGCATCGTCGCTGTCGGCTTTGTAGGTCTCACCCTTTTCATCGACACGGATCGGAATGTGCGTCGCGCCCAGGCACGAGACGGCCTTCACCTCGCCGAAGAGGTTGTCGAGCACGTAGCGCCAGTGGCAGAGCATGTCGAGGATGATGCCGCCGCCATCCGCCTTGCGGTAGTTCCAGCTCGGGCGCTGCGCCGGAATGCCCCAGTCGCCCTCGAACACCCAATAGCCGAACTCGCCGCGCACCGACAGGATCTTGCCGAAAAACCCGGCTTCGCGCAGCAGCTTGAGCTTTAAGAGGCCCGGCAGGAAGAGCTTGTCCTGCACGACGCCGTGCTTGACGCCCGAGGCCTTGGCTTTCTTGGCCAAAGCCACGGCGACATCGAGATCGTCGGAGATCGGCTTTTCGCAATAGACGTTTTTGCCGGCATCGATCGCCTTGCCCAGCAGTTCGGCGCGCATCAGCGTCGTGCCGGCATCGAAGAACACGGTATCGTCGGGATTGGCCAAGGCCTTGTCGAGGTCGGTAGTCCAGCGCGCGATATCGTGGCGCCTGGCGATGCGCTCGAGCTTGTCGCCGTCGCGGCCGGTAAGGATCGGATCGATCACCAGCCGGTCGCCATTGGAGAGCGTCACGCCCCCCTGTTCGCGGATGGCAAGGATCGAACGCACCAGGTGTTGGTTATAGCCCATGCGCCCGGTAATGCCGTGCATGATAAGTCCCAGCCGCCGCTCGGCCATCGTCTCCTCCTCGAAACGCCAATTGTAACCATATGGTTACTTGGATACGATCAGGGGCGCGGCTCGTCAAGGCCGGCCAGCCGGCATTCGTCTTATCCTTACGGAGGGGTGCCGGTGCTTGCCGCCAGCGTCGCATGATTGTACGCGTTGTAAAGGCGAGGATTTTTCATGGCGACAGATGAAGCGAACGCGGTCCGCGAAACCAAGCCGCCGCCACGGCGTACCCGGGCGGCGGCGGTGCGGCCGCGCGATGCCGAACGCACCAAGGCGGCCATCCTCAAGGCGGCGCGCGACGAATTCTGCGCCCGCGGCTTTCCCGGCGCCCGCGTCAACACCATCGCCGACAAGGCCAAGGCCAACAAACGCCTGCTCTATCACTATTTCGGGAACAAGGAGGCGCTCTACCGCACGGTCCTGCACGAGGCCTATGCCGAAATCCGGCGTGGAGAACAGGCGCTGAGCCTCGACCAGTACGATGCGATCGAGGCCATGGACCGGCTGGTGCGCTTTACCTTCCGGCACTTTCTCGCCAATCCGTGGTTTCCCCAGCTGCTGACCACCGAGAACCTGCAGAACGCCCGCTATCTCAAGCAGTTACCCGATATCAAGGACCTGCACTCGCCGCTTGTCGGGCAGGTCCGCGCCATCATCGCGCGCGGCCACAAGGCCGGGCTTTTCCGCTCCGATGTCGATCCCATCCAGCTCTACATCTCGATTGCCGCGCTCGGCTATTTCTACGTCTCCAACATCAAGACGCTGTCGGTGATCTTCGATCGGGACCTGGCGGAATTCTCGACCGTGCAGGAACGTGAGGCGCATGCCGTGCAAATGGTGCTAGACTACCTCCGGGCCCGCCGCAGCTAGGCTTCCGGCCCGGTTTTGCAGCGCTTCGGGCCGCAGCATTCTAGGGACTTGACACATGGCCCTGAGCGTTCAATCTTGTAACCAGTTGGTTATTTAGCAGCGGGGAAGGCTGCTGATGACGAGTCGGGCAAACGTTTGCCCGCTGCAACTATCACAGGGAGGAACCAAATGACTCATCGCATCGACCGGCGCCAGTTCCTGATGGGAACCACGGCGCTGATGGCGGCCAGCGCCGCCGGCATCCGTCCGGGCTTCGCCCAGGCCAGCGGGCTGCGCCTCACCTTCTGGGGCAGCCAGAAGCGCGCCGACCTCACCTACCAGGCGACTGACCTCTTCGAGAAGAAGGGCGGCGCCCATATCGACGGCGAATTCCTCGCCTGGAACGATTACTGGCCCAAGCTCGCGACCCAGGTCGCCGGCGGCAATGCGCCCGACGTCATCCAGATGGATTACCGCTACATCGTCGAATATGCCGACCGCCAGGCCATCGCCCCGCTCGACGAATTCGTCGGCAAAGCCTTGCAGATCGGCGATTTCGACCAAGACCAGGTCGATGGCGGCAAGGTCAACGGCAAGCTCTACGGGGTGAGCCTGGGGTCCAACTCCGTTGCCATGATGGTCAACAAGGCGGCCTTCGAAAAGGCCGGCGTCGACCTGCCGGGCCCCAAGACCACCTACGAGGATTTCCCGAAAATCGCCGAGGCCTTCGAGAAGGCCAATGTCGGCATGAAGGCCTGGGCCGACAGTTCCGGCGTCGAGCCGGCGCTCGAGAACTGGCTCCGGCAGCGCGGCAAGGCGCTCTACACCGCCGACGGCAAGCTGGGCTTCGATGAGGCCGACATGACCGAATGGTTCAAGATGTGGAAGGATTTCCGCGACGCCGGCGTCATCGTTTCGGCCGAAGACCAGGCCCTCGATACCGGTGCTCTGGAAAACACCATGCTGGCGCTCGGCAAGTCGGCGACGCTGTTCTCCAACTCCAACCAGCTCGTCGCCCACCAGGCCATCGTCAAGGATCCGCTGACCATCGCCAATTTCCCGCGCATCAATGCGACGAGCGGCGGCGGCCATTACCGCAAGCCGTCGATGTTCTGGTCGATTGCCGGCTCGTCCGCCAACAAGGAAGAAGCGGCCAAGTTCATCAGCTTCTTCGTCAACGATCCGGATGCGGTGAAGGCCCTCGGCATCGAGCGCGGCGTCGATGCCTCCAAGGCGGCCCGCGAGATCGTGGCGCCCACGCTCGATGCGCTCAACAAGATATCGCTCGACTTCGTCGCCAATCTCGGCGACCTGGCCGGCCCGATCCCGCCGTCCCCGCCCGCCGCGGCCGGCGAGATCGATATATCGCTGCTGCGCACGACCAGCCAGGAAGTGGCCTTCGGCCAGTCGGCGCCGGAAGATGCCGGCCCGGCCTTCGTCAAGGCGGCCAACGACATCCTGAGCCGCGCAACGAAATAGGCGCAATCCTGCCGTGCCGCTCCCGACAAGGAGCGGCACGGCACTTGTTTCCGGAGACAGTCATGCGATTTGACGCGAACAGGCGGCAGCTTCTGGTCGGCGGTGCGGCCATGCTTGGTGCCGGCGCCCTTATGGGCCGGCCGGCTTTTGCCGACGAGACCGCCCTCAGGCTCATCTTCTGGGGCGGGCAGGCCCGCGCCGATCGCACCTATGGCGTCGCCGACCTCTACAAGGCCGCCCATCCCGACGTCACCGTCACCGGCGAATTCCTCAATTGGCCCGATTACTGGCCGAAGGTCGCAACGCAGACCGCCGGCGGCAACATGCCCGACATCGTGCAGATGGATTACCGCTATATCGGCGAATATGCGCGCCGGGGCGTTTTGGCGCCGCTCGATGCCTATGCCGGCAACGGGCTCGATACCGCAGCCATCGACAAGGACCAGGTCGCCAACGGCACGATCGACGGCAAGCTCTACGGCATCAGCCTCGGCGTTGCCACCGGCGCCATGATCACCAATGCCGCCGCCATCGAAAAGGCCGGCATCGACTTCAACCCGATGGGCGTCACCTATGACGACCTCAAGGCGATGGCGCCCGATTTCGCCAAGGCCAATCCCGGCATGGTGCTGACCGCCGACGGGTCCGGCGTCGAACTCCTGTTCGAGAACTGGCTGCGCCAGCGCGGCAAGGCCCTCTATACGCCAGAGGGGCAGGTGGCGTTCGATGCCGCCGACGTCACCGAATGGTTCCAGATCTGGAACGGGCTGCGCGAGGCCGGAGCGTGCCTTTCCGCCGACGAGCAGGCGCTCGAGACCGGCCCGCAGGAAACCACCGGGCTCGTGCGCCACAAGGCGGCGACGACCTTTGCCACGTCCAACCAGCTCGTCGCCTTCCAGGCGCTGATGCCCGACACGCTCGGCATCGCCATCTATCCGATGATCGCGCCGAACACGGCGGGCGGGCACTACCGCAATTCCTCGCAGTTCTTTTCCATCGCCAACAGTTCGGCGGCCAAGGACGCGGCGGTCGCCTTCGTCAATTTCTTTGCCACCGATCCCGGGGCCGGCAAGGTCCTCGGCGTCGAGCGCGGCGTGCCGGTCTCAGCAAAGGTGCGTGACGCCATCGCGCCCGATCTTGACGAGCCCAGCCGTCTGGCCGTCAAATACGTGGCCGATCTCGGCGCGATCGCTGGCGATGTGCCGCCGGCGCCCCCGGCTGCGGCAGGCGAAGTGGAGGTGGCGTTGAAGACCAAGAGCCAGGAAGTCGCCTTCGGACAGCAATCGCCGGAAGATGCGGGTCCCGCCTTCCTCGATGCCGTCAAAGATATCCTCAACCGGGCGGCCTGATCGTGGCGGTCGACAACACATTGCCGGCTTCCGGCGCCACCAGCCGCCCCGCCGCGGCGCCCGCCTCGTGGTGGTCGCGCTTCTGGGCGCAGAACGGGTCGGGCTATCTCTTCCTGCTGCCCTGGCTCATCGGCTTTTTCTGCCTGACCATCGGCCCGGCGCTCATCTCGCTCTACTTGAGCTTCACCGATTTCGACCTCCTGACCCAGCCCGACTGGGTCGGCGCCGCCAATTACGAGCGCATCTTCACCTCCGACCCGAAATTCGTGCAGTCGATGAAGGTGACGCTGTTCTTCGTTCTGTTCTCGGTGCCGCTGAAGCTCGTCTTCGCGCTCGCCGTCGCCATGCTCCTCAACAAGGGCATGAAAGGCCTGCCGATCTACCGCGCCGTCTTCTACCTGCCCTCGCTCCTCGGCGCGAGCGTTGCCATTGCCGTCCTCTGGCGCAAGCTCTTTGCCGGCGACGGCCTCGTCAACCACCTGCTCGCCTATATCGGCATTACGGGGCCGAGCTGGATTTCCAATCCGCGCTATTCGCTGTGGACCCTCATTATCCTTGCCATCTGGCAGTTCGGCTCGCCGATGATCATCTTCCTGGCCGGCCTCAGGCAAATCCCCAACGACATGTACGAAGCGGCAAGCCTCGATGGCGCCTCGCGCTGGCGGCAATTCGTCAAGATCACCGTGCCGCTGTTGACGCCGGTCATCTTCTTCAATGCCGTCATCCAGACGATCGACGCCTTCAAGTCGTTCACCCCGGCCTTCATCATCTCGTCGGGCACCGGCAATCCGATCAATTCGACGCTGTTCTACACCCTCTATCTCTACCAGGAGGCGTTCGGCTTCTTCCGCATGGGCTATGCCTCGGCTCTGGCCTGGGTGCTGCTCGCGATCATCGCCATCTTCACCGCCTTCTCGTTCCTCACCTCGCGCTATTGGGTGCACTATGACGACTGATGTGCAGCGCCTCACGGTCGTTACCGGCGCCGACGATGCCGGCAAGCGCCTGCGCCGCAAGGTGCTGTCGGTGCTCGCCCATATCGTTCTGGTCGGCATCTCCATCATCATGCTCTATCCGCTGTTGTGGATGCTCGCCGCCTCGTTCCGGCCGGAAAACGAGATCTTTTCCTCGACCTCGCTCATTCCGTCCTCGATCAGCCTCGATTCCTATTTCCGCGGCTGGAACGGCCTCAGGGTCTCGTTCGGCACGTTCTTCCTCAATTCCTTCACCATCTCGATCCTCAGCGTCGCCGGCAATCTCGCCGCCTGCTCGGTCACGGCCTTTGCCTTTGCGCGCCTCGAATTCAAGGGCCGCGGCTTCTGGTTCGCGCTGATGCTGGGCACGCTCATGCTGCCCTACCAGGTGACGCTCATTCCCCAATACGTGCTCTTCCTCAACCTGGGGTGGGTGAATTCCTTCCTGCCGCTGGTCGTGCCGAAGTTCCTGGCGTCCGACGCCTTCTTCATCTTTTTGATGGTGCAGTTCTTCCGCGGCATCCCCAAGGAGCTCGACGAGGCGGCGATGATGGACGGGTGCGGGCCCTGGCGCATCTACCGCAAGATCATGCTGCCGCTCTCGCTCCCCGTGCTGGCGACGGCCGCCGTCTTCACCTTCATCTGGACCTGGGACGATTTCTTCGGCCCGCTCATTTATCTGAGCGACCAGCGCACCTACACGGTAACGCTGGGCCTCAGGACGTTCGTTGATTCCAGCGCCGAATCCGATTGGGGCGGGCTCTTCGCCATGTCCATCCTCAGCCTCGTTCCCATCTTCGTCTTCTTCCTCTTCTTCCAGCGGCTCCTCATCGAGGGCATCGCGACGACGGGCATGAAGCGGTGACGGCTCTTACCGCCGCCGCCTTCGTCCCCTCCCCATCGCTTGCAACCGGGCATTCGGCATGACCATCAAGTTCGCCGTCATCGGCATCAATCACAATCACATCTATGGCCAGGTCGACCTGATGCTGCGCGCCGGCGGCGAGTTCGTGGGCTTTTTTGCCGCCGAGGACGACCTCGCCCAGGAGTTCGGCGCCACTTACCCTGCAGCCCAGCGCTTCGATGACCGCCGCCGTATCCTCGAAGATCAATCCATCCCGCTGGTCCTCACCGCCGCCATTCCGGGCGACCGGTCCGAAATCGCCGTCGCCGCCATGCGCCATGGCAAGGACGTGATGAGCGACAAGCCCGGCATGACGACGTTCGAACAACTGGCCGAGCTCCGTGCCGTGCAGGCCGAAACCGGCCGCATCTATTCGGTCTGCTATTCCGAACATTTCGAGACGCGCTCGACGGTCAAGGCCGGCGAACTGGTCGCGGCGGGCGCCATCGGCAAGGTCGTCAACACGATGGGCCTCGGTCCCCATGCCGTGCGCCTCAACCAGCGCCCCGACTGGTTCTACAAGCGCGAGCGCTATGGCGGCATCTTGTGCGACATCGGCGCCCACCAGTGCGAGCAGTTCCTGTTCTTTTCCGGCTCGCTCGATGCCGAGGTGATGTCGGCCAGCGTTGCCAACCGCAACCATCCGGACAGGCCGGGCCTGCAGGATGTCGGCGACATGCATTTGAAGACCCCCGGCACGACCGGCTATGTGCGCGTCGACTGGTTCACGCCCGACGGCCTGCCGACCTGGGGCGACGGGCGGCTGACCCTGCTCGGCACCGAAGGCTATATCGAGGTGCGCAAATATATCGACATTGCCGGCCGGCCGGGAAAGGATCACCTGTTCCTCGTCGACAAAAAGGGCGTGCAGTATATCGATTGCTCCGAGGTCGACTTGCCCTATGGGCGCCAGCTCGTTGCAGACATTCTCGACCGTACCGAAACGGCGATGAGCCAGGAGCATTGCTTCAAGGCCATGGAACTGGCGCTCACTGCCCAGAAGGTCGCCGAGGCCAGCTCGGATTGGCAGCCGTGAGTTCCGATATCAAGACCGTCGCCGTCGTCGGCTGCGGCATCGGCCGCTCGCATGTCGTCGAGGGCTACCTGCCGGCCGCCGGCAAGTTCAAGGTCGTCGCCGCCTGCGACATCAATCCCGAGCGTCTCGCCGCCTTCGGTGCCGAATTCGGCATCACGCGCCTCACCGCCGATTTTTACGAGCTCCTCGGCATGGACGATATCGACATCATCGATATCTGCACGCCGCCGCTCGTCCATTTCGAGCAGATCACCGCCGCCCTCAAGGCCGGCAAGCATGTCGTCACCGAAAAGCCGGTCGTGGGTTCGCTCGTGCTCATGGACCAGATCATCGCCGTCGAGCAGCAATCGCCGGGCCTGTTGATGCCGATCTTCCAGTACCGCTTCGGCAACGGCGTGCAGCAGGCCAAGGCGATCATCGATGCCGGCATTGCCGGCAAGCCCTATATCGCCACCGCCGAAACGCTGTGGAAGCGCGGTGCCGACTATTACGCCACGCCCTGGCGCGGCAAGTGGGCGAGCGAGCTCGGCGGCGTGCTGATGGGCCATGCCATCCACATCCACGACATGCTGACCTACCTGATGGGGCCGGTCACGCACCTGTTCGGGCGCGTCGCGACGCGCGTCAATCCGATCGAAACCGAGGATTGCGTTTCGGCGACGGTGCAATTGGCGAGCGGCGCCTTCGCCTCGCTCACCGCCACGCTCGGCAGCCAGGAACAGATCAGCCGGCTGCGCCTCGCCTTCGAGAATGTCACCTTCGAAAGCGACCACGCCCCTTACGAGCCCGGCGCCAAGCCGTGGCGGATCATCCCCGCTTCGCCGGAAATCGAGGCCGAAATCGCGGCGCTGCTTGCCGATTGGGTCGACGTGCCGAAGCGCTTCACCACGCAGATCGCGCGTTTCCACGATGCCCTCACCGGCAAGGGCCCGCTGCCCGTGACCTCGGCCGATGCACGCCAGGCGCTGGAAATCGTCACCGCCTTCTATCATTCTTCCGCAACCCACAAAGAGGAGCGCCTGCCGATCACGGCCGGCCATCCCATGTACGAAAGCTGGATTCCGGCGGCGTTCCGGAATTAGGAGTACCGTAATGACGACAAGCGTAGCCCTCAGGAAAGTGGTCAAGCTCTATGGCGACCTCGAAGTCGTCCATGGCGTCGATCTCGACATCGATCCGGGCGAGTTCGTGGTCTTCGTCGGCCCGTCCGGCTGCGGCAAGTCCACGCTGTTGCGCATGATCGCGGGTCTGGAACCCATCACCGGCGGCGACCTCCTGATCGACAACGAGCGCATGAACGACGTGCCGCCGGCCAAGCGCGGCATCGCCATGGTCTTCCAGTCCTATGCGCTCTATCCGCATATGTCGGTCTACAAGAACCTCGCTTTCGGGCTCGAAACGGCGCGGCTGCCGAAATCCGAAATCGAGCCGCGCGTGCGCCGCGCCGCCCAGATCCTGCAGATCGAACCGCTGCTCGAGCGCAAGCCCAAGCAGCTTTCGGGCGGGCAGCGCCAGCGCGTCGCCATCGGCCGCGCCATCGTGCGTGAACCGCGGCTGTTCCTGTTCGATGAACCGCTATCGAACCTCGATGCCGAATTGCGCGTGCAGATGCGCGTCGAGATCGCCAAGCTCCACAACGATCTCGGCAACACCATGGTCTATGTCACGCACGACCAGGTCGAGGCCATGACCATGGCCGACAAGATCGTCGTTTTGAATTCCGGCAATATCGAGCAGGTCGGCGCCCCGCTCGACCTCTACAACAATCCGCGCAACCGGTTCGTCGCCGGCTTCATCGGCTCGCCGAAGATGAACTTTTTGAAGGGCGCATTGAAGGCCGCCAACGGCGAAGCGCTCAGCGTCGAAACCGCCGGCAGCACCGTCGCCGTCACCGGCCGCGGCAAAGCCGGCAGAGCCGGTGAGGCCGTGACCTTCGGCATCCGTCCCGAGCACATCACCTTGGGCCAGGGGCAGGCGCGGCTCGCCGACGTGCGCGTCGATCTCGTCGAGCAATTGGGCGACCAGACCATGGTCTATGCGACGACCGGCGACGGCCAGGGCCTCGCCGTCGCGCTCGAAGGCCAGCAGGGGTTCGAGAACGGCACCACCGTCACCGCCTTCATCGATCCCGCCCGCGCCCATATCTTTGCTGCCGACGGCAACGTGATCTGAAGGCGGCGTCCAACACCGAGCCTTCTTCTCACCCCTCACCCGCCCCTCCGGGGCACCCTCTCCCGCAAGGGGAGAGGGGGGAGGTGGCACGATCTCGCCACGGCCTTCCTTCTCCCCTTGCGGGAGAAGGTGGCGCGTCAGCGCCGGATGAGGGGTGATTAACAAGCGGGACCCCGGCTCAAGGCCGGGGAGGACCTGTTGTTAATATGAAGATGGAATCTCGGAGATCGAGGGTCTGGCTCACCCCATCAACGAGTCCTCCCCGGATTTAATCCGGGGTCCAGCTTTCTTGAAAAGCCAACCAGCCCCGCAAAGCCCCTACGCCCTACCCGTCGCCTTTTCCGTCACGGCATCGAACATATACAGCGATCCCGGCACGGCGCGCGCCGACACCGTCTCGCCGACCTTGGGGCTCGTCTTGCCCGGCGCCGTCGCCACGACTTCGGTGCCGGCGATATCGAGATGGACCAGCGTTTCGGCGCCGAGCGGCTCGACCGCCGTCACTTCGCCCGAAAGCGTCAAGCCGCCATCGGTCGCCGCTCCGACGATGAGATCGTGCGGCCTCACGCCAACGAGAACGGCATCGGATTGCCCCGCTTGCTTGCCGGGCAGCAGGTTCATGGCCGGGCTGCCGATGAAGCGGGCGGTGAAGACATCGACCGGCGCCTCGTAGACTTCGGTGGGCGTTCCCACCTGCAGGATATGGCCGTCGCGCATGATGACGATGCGGTCGGCTAGCGTCATCGCCTCGACCTGGTCGTGCGTCACGTAGACGATCGTCGTGCCGAGCCGCTGGTGCAGGCGCTTGATCTCGATGCGCATCTGGGCGCGCAATTGCGCATCGAGGTTGGACAGCGGCTCATCGAACAGGAACGCCACGGGGTCGCGCACCATGGCGCGGCCGATGGCAACGCGCTGGCGCTGCCCGCCGGACAATTCGGACGGGCGCCGATCCAAGAGATCGCTCAAGCCCAGAGTTGCCGCGGCGGCGGCGATGCGCTTGCCCTTTTCGGCGCGGTCGAGCCTGGACGTATAAAGCCCGAAACCGATGTTCTGGCCCACGGTCAGGTGCGGATAGATGGCGTAGTTCTGGAACACCATGGCGATGTTGCGCTGCTTGGGCTCGTCCTCGTTGACGATGCGCTCGTCGATCGCAACTGTGCCGCCGGAAATATCCTCCAGCCCCGCGATCATCCGGAGCGTCGTCGACTTGCCGCAGCCGGACGGCCCGACGAGAACGACGAATTCGCCGTCGGCGATATCGAGGTCGATGCCCTTGACCGCCGGCACTCTGCCATAGGTCTTGGTGAGGCTGTTGAGTTCAATCGTCGCCATCTGGCTCTCCGATGAGGGCGTTGAAACGGGTGCGCAATTCGTCTGCCGCCTCGGCTTCCCGCCATGCGTTTTCGCCGATTTCGCTTCTGATCCCGGCCGCTTCGGCGCGATAGGCGGCGAGCGCCTCGTCCATGGCTTCGGGCGCCGGGCCGCCGAAGCGATCGCGCACGGCAATGAAGTTTTCGACCGAGACGATCTCGGCGAAGCGGGGAACGTTGATGGCGCTCTGCCGCCCGGCGGTTTTCGCAAAGGCCTGCTGAAACGGGCCGAACCCGTCCTTGCCGAGGTCGCCGCCCATCGCCACCACCGCCCGCGCCACATGCGCTGCGATCTCGTGCGCCTGCCGGAAGCTCAGGCCCTCCTCGCGCACCAGCGTATCGGCAAGCTCGGTGACGGTGATGCACGAGCGGCGGATATTGTCGGCAACGCGGGCGCCATCGATCGAAATATCGGCAACGAGCGCTGCCAGAAGATCGAGTACGCGATTGCCGGTCTCGAACGCCTGGTAGCCGAAACCCTGGGTTTCGCCTTCGCTGTCGTTCATGTCGGTGAAGGGCGTGTTGTGCATGATGTCGAGCACGGTGCGCGCCCGCCCCATCGTCTGGCTCGCCAGGTGCCGCATGTGCTCGATCGGCACGGGATTGCGCTTTTGCGGCATGATCGAGGAGATCTGCACGAACGCATTGGGCACGTAGACCTGCCCGACCTCGAAGCTCGTCCAGAATTGCAGGTCCTGGATCGGGCGCCCGAGATGCAGGAACAACAGCTCCAGCGCGCCATAGGTCGAACTGATGTAGTCGGCCGCAGCGATCGCCGAATAGGAATTCCTCACCGGCGCCAAAAAGCCGAGCAGGCGCGCCGTGAGGTCACGGTCGATGGCAAAGCCGGTCGTCGTGATTGCGGCGGCGCCCATGGGCGAGAAATCGACGATGCGGCGCGCCGCCAGCAACCGTTCGGCATCGCGCAGCAGCACTTCGATCAGCGCCGACAGGTAATGCCCGAAGGTCGAAGGCTGCGCCGGCTGGCCATGCGTATAGGCAACGATGGGCGTCGCCTTTTCGGCTTCGGCCTTGTCGATGAGCGTATCGATGAGGTGCATGAGCCGGGCCAGCAGCGGATCGATGCGCGCCTTGAGGCCGAACTTGAAGAGCGTATGGTCGATATCGTTGCGCGAGCGCGCCGTGTGCAGCCGCCCGCCGAGATCGGGACCGAGCCGCGCCTTCAATTCCTTTTCGATCAGAAAGAAGAAGTCCTCGACTTCGCCGGTATAGGTCAGCGCCTCGACGTCGATCTCGTCATCGATCGCCACCAGCGCCTTGCCGATGTCGCGCGCCTGCTTCCGGTCAAGGATGCCGGTTGCTTCCAGCATCACCAGATGTGCCCGGTCGATGCGCCTAAAGCCATCGACGTGATGGGCCTTGGCGCCGTCGAACAGCGGCTTCAGCACGGTTTCCTTGTAGACCGGATCGGGAAAGCGGCTGCTGTCGGTTTTGGGCGCCATCAGCCTTTCAGCCCCGCCAGCATGACGCCGCGCACGATGAAGCGCTGCAGGAAGAGGAAGACGAGCAGCGTCGGGATGGTGGCGAGCGCCGCGCCGGTCATGATCATTTCCCAGCGCGTATCCTGCGCATCCGAGAAGCTCGATATGCCGACGGGGATCGTATAGAGCTCGTTGCTGGTGGTGACGATCAGCGGCCAGAAGAAGGCCGTCCAGTTGCCGAGGAAGGTGAAGATCGCCAGCGCCGAAATCGCCGGCGTCACCAGCGGCATCGCCACCTTCCACCAGATGGTGAACTCGTTGAGCCCGTCGACGCGCGCCGCTTCCAGAAAGTCGTCGGGCACGCCCTCGAAGAACTGCTTCATCAGGAACGTGCCGAAGGCCGTCATCATGCCGGGGAACATGATGCCCCAATAGGAATCCAGCCAGCCGAGCTTGGAGCTCATCAGGTACCACGGAATGACCAGCATTTCCGTCGGGATCATCAGCGTCGACAGGATGGCGAGGAAGATGAAATAGCGGCCGCGGAACTGGAATTTCGCCAGCGTATAGCCGACGAGGCTGTCGAAGAAGATATTGGAGAGCGTGACGGTGAAGGCGATGATCGCCGAATTCAGCATCCAGCGCATGAAGCGCCCGTCGGCGAGCGCGGCGACGTAATTGTCGAGCGTCGGCGCGGCGGGGATGAGCCTGAGGTCATAGACCTGGGCCGAACTCTTCAGCGAGGTCGAGAACATGTAAAAGAGCGGCGTGATCATGATCAGGCCGCCGATCAGCAGCAGCGTCCAGGTGACGATGCGGCCCGGCCTTATGGCCTTGCGGTTCATCGGGAGTTCGGCAACGCTCATGCGCGGTCCCTCAACAGGAAGAGCTGGAGGAGCGAGATAACGAGCAGGATGATGAACAGCACCACGGTCTGTGCTGCGGCATAGCCCATGTCGTAGGACGAGAACGCCGTCTGGTAGATCAACAGGACCAGCGGCTTGGTCGAATTCAGCGGCCCGCCGGGATCGTTGTGGGTCATGTTGAAGACGGAATCGAAGATCCGCAAAAACCCGATCGAGGAAAAGACGACGAGGAAGATCGTCGTCGGCTTGAGGAGCGGCAGCGTGATCTTCCTCAGGATCGCCCATTCACCCAGGCCATCGATGCGCGCCGCCTCGTAATAGGTCGAGGGAATGGCGCGCAGGCCGGCCATGAAGATGATGATCTGGAACCCCAGGCCTGCCCAGATGCCGGTGACGGTGATGGCGGGCAGCGCCTGTGCCGTCGAGCGCAGGAACGGCTGCGCCGGCAGGCCGAGATGGGAGAGGATGTCGTTGAAAACGCCGATCGGCACCGGCTGGTAGAACCAGCGCCAGACCCAGGCGAGCGCCGCCGCCGTCGTCAGGAACGGCACGAAATAGAGCGCCCGGATGAAACCGTGCAGGAACCGCACGCGATCGAGGTAATAGGCGATGATGAAGCTCAGCACCAGGCTCACCGGCATGCCGATGAGCAGGTATTCGAACGTGTTGCCGAAGATCTTCCAGAAGGTCGGGTCGGCAAAGAGCTTTTCGTAATTGGCCAGGCCGATGAACGTCGCCGGGCGCAACAGGTCCCAATCGGTCAGCGACAGCCAGAAGGCGTTGAGCGTCGGGTAGAACCGGATCCAGCCGTAAAAGACGATGGGCAGGGCCAAAAACCCCCAGGCCCAGGCGACCCGCCGCTGCCGGAGCGTCAGGCGAAAGCCGGCGCGGCCCTTGCGGGTCGCGTCGGCGGCAATGGTTGGCGCGGTGCTGGCCACGGCCTACTTCTTGGCCGCGTCGAGGATGGCCTGCTCCTGCTTGGCGGCCTCGTCCAGCGAGTCCTTGGGGCTCTGGCCCTCGAGCACGACGCGGTTGACCATGTCGATGGCAACCTGGCGCTGGCCGGCCTCGTCGACGAAGTTCGACGTATGGGCGTAATCGAGCCCCTTGAGGAACGGCGCGTAGATCGGATCGGCAAGGTTTTCTTCGGTCAGGGCCGCTTCGCGGCGGGCCGGCAGTTCACCCACGGTCTTGAGCCAGATCTGCATGGCTTCCGGCGAGGTGACGTATTGCAGGAATTTTTCGGCCGCGGCCTTCTTTTCCCCGGTAACGTCGGCGGAAATGCCGTTGGCAAAGAAGCTCGCAAAGTTCGAGCGCACGCCCTCGGCATTGGCCGGCAGTTCGGTAACGCCCCATTCGAAATCGGTGATCGGCTTGAAGCTGCCGAGCCGGAATGTGCCGTCGACGGTGAAGGCGGCGAGCCCGCCCTTGAAGGCGGCCTGGCCCTCGTCCATGAAGCCGAGCGCGCCCACCTTTTCCTTGGTGGCAAGGTCGGTGTACCAGGTCAGCGCCTTGAGGCCCGCATCGTCGTCGTAGGCGACATTGCCCTTGTCGTCATAGGGCACGCCGCCGAACTGGCGCACCAGCACGTCGCGCCACCACTGGTGGTCCTGGCCGGCCGGATCGAGCGTGATGCCTTCCGAGGTGATGTTGCCGCCGCCATCGGTCTTGACGGTCTTCTTGGCGTCGGCGACGAGCTCGTCGAGGGTCTGCGGCGGCTCGGTGATGCCGGCCTCGTCGAGCAGCTTCTTGTTGTAGAACAGCGCCAGCGAGCGCACCGCCGTCGGCAGGCCGTAATACTTGCCGTCGCGCGAGATCGCCGAAACGATGGGGAAGAAGTCCTTTTCGATCTCGGCATTCGGGAACACCGCCGGATCGAGCGGCTGCAGGACGCCGCCCTGCTGGAACTTGTCGAGCCAGCCGTAATAGAACTGCAGCACGTCCGGGCCGTTGCCGGCGACGTGCGCGGCGATCACCTTGGTCTGGTAATCGTCATAGGGGAAGGTCGTCTGCTTGACGGTGATGTCGGGATTGGCCGCCTCGAAATTCTTGATCAGCTCGTCCATCGCCTTGACGCGGGTGTCGTAGACGTACTGCCAGTAATTGATCTCGACGGCCTGTGCGGCCGTGATCGACAGCAGGCTGATACCGGCGGCAAGTCCGGCAAGCAAAGTGGGAATGCGCATGGGTTACCTCCTTGTCGCCCTCGCGCGCCCACGGGCCCCTCGCGATAGGCGTGTTACTCCCCGGGGGCGGTTTTCACCTCCCGCCCCTCCATGCGTACGCTCACCTGCCGTGCTCGCCATGTCAATAAAATAATCTACTTGAGTTATTCGGCCGGCTTGCGCATCGTTGCCGCGACCAAGAGGTAGGAGCGATGACGGCAATCGGCCGGCAGCGACCGGCGCCGCGTTTGGCGATCGGCAACAATCCGGGGCGCAACCGCACCCACAACAGGCGCGTCGTGCTCGACGTGGTGCGCGCCCACGGGCCGGTCGGGCGCACGCGCATCGCGCGGCTGGCGCGGCTCACCGCGCAGGCCGTCGCCAATATCGTCGACGAACTGACGGCCGAGGGCCTCCTCATCGAGGTCGGGCGCCTGCGCTCGTCGGGGCGCGGCCAGCCACCGCTGCAATTCGCCATCAATCCCGACGGCCCGCTCACCGCCGGCATCGAGATCGCCGCCGACCACATGGTCACCGTCCTCACCGACCTTTCGGGCAATGTGCGCGCCTCCTCGATCGCGGCGCTCACGCGCGCCGATCCGGCGCATGTGGCGGCGCGCCTGCCCGGTGAGCTCTCCGGGGTCGCGGCGCGCGTGCCGGGGCCGGCAACGCTGCTCGGCATCGGCGTCGTCATGCCCGGCCCGTTCGATATCGACGGCATGACCTCGGTCGGCCCGACGACCCTGCCCGGCTGGGGCGGGCTCGATGCGGCGGCGCGGCTCGGCGAAGCCCTTGGGCGGCCGGTCGCGGTCGAAAACGACGCCACCGCCGCAGCCGTCGGCGAGCGGCTCTATGGCGCCGGCCGCGACCTCTCGAACTTCCTCTTCGTTTATTTCGGCGCCGGGCTCGGCCTCGGCATCATGCACGAGGGAAGACCGATGCGCGGCGCCTTCGGCAATGCCGGCGAGATCGGCCATGCCGTCGTCGTGCCCGGCGGGCGCCCCTGCCCGTGCGGCCAGCACGGATGCCTCGAGCGCTACGCCTCCGTCCAGGCGCTGCGCGAAAAACTCGCCGAAGTCGGCATCGCCGCCGACAGCGTCGCCGAATTCGAAGCCCTGCACAAAGCCGGCCATCCGGTGCTCAAGGCTTTCATCGCCGAGGCGGCCCGCCACCTCGCCCCGATGCTGGCAACGCTCGAAAACATCCTCGATCCGGAAACCATCATCCTCGGCGGCGCCCTGCCCGATGCCGTCATCGACGACCTCATCATCGCTTTGACACCGCTGCCGATCTCGGTTTCGAGCCGCCCGATCCGCGCGCGGCCGCGCCTCATGCGCGGGCAGACCGGGCAATTGACCGCAGCCCTCGGCGCTGCCGCCCTGCCCTTGCTCGAAACCATCACGCCCAAGCTCGATCTCGCCGCCGGCGAGGCGCTGCTTTCCACCTGACGAGGAGATTTTCGCCCATGCTGACCGACCGCGAACGCCTGACGCGCCGTCAGGCCCGGCCCGCACTCGTTGCGCTGCACCGGGCGCTGAGCCGGCTCACCTCGGTCATCACCGTCATGAATACCGGCGCCCATCCCGACGACGAGCAGAACGGGCTCCTTGCCGCCCTGCGGCTCGGCCTCGGCATGCGCGTCATCGTTGCCTGCTCGACGCGGGGCGAAGGCGGCCAGAACAGCCTCGGGCCGGAGCGTACCGGCGCGCTCGGTATCGTGCGCAGCCGCGAGCAGGAGGAGGCCGCCCGCGTCATCGATGCCGACGTCCACTGGCTCGGCCACGGCCCCAGCGATCCAGTGCACGATTTCGGCTTTTCCAAGAACGGCAAGGATACGCTCGCCCGCTGGGGGCGCGACCGCATCGTGGAGCGGCTGGTGCGCGCCTATCGCCAGGAACGCCCCGATATCGTCATTCCGACCTTTCTCGACGTGCCGGGCCAGCACGGCCATCACCGTGCTATGACCGAGGCGGCCGAGGCCGCCATTGCGCTCGCCGCCGATCCCAACGCCTTTCCCGAACACTTCGCCGAAGGGCTCTCCAGCTGGCAGGTCAAGAAATTCTACCTGCCGGCCTGGTCGGGCGGCGGCGGCACCTATGACGACGAAGTGCCACCCCCCAAAGCAACGCTCACCGTCGCCGCCCCCGGGCGCGATGCCGCGACCGGCGCCGGGTTCGATCAGATCGGGGAATGGTCGCGCCTCAACCATGCCAGCCAGGGCATGGGCCGCTGGCGCCCGCAGCGCAAGACCGAATGGCCGTTGCACCTGCTGCTCGGCCGCACGGGCGAGGCACACGAAAACGACATTACCGACGACCTGCCGGCAACGCTCGCCGATGTGGCGACGACAGCGGGACTCGACCAGGCCCGCGCCGGGGCGCTGGTTGCGGCGCAAAAAGCCATCAACGAAGCGCTCACCGCCTTTCCCGATCGCGACGGCATCGTCAAAAACCTCAGCGACGCCGCCGCCCATCTCGAAGTGGCGGAAACCGGGCTCGACGAGGCCCTGCGCCATGAGATCGGCCACCGCCTCGCCCGCAAGCGCGCCGAGATCGATGCCGCTTTGCTTGCCGCCGCCGACATCGTCGTTACCGCCTTCATCGATCCGGTCGTCGTCGCTCCCGGCGGCACGGCGGCGCTGAAAGTGCTGCTGGAAGACGGCGCCAATGCCGAAAACGTCACCATCATGCCGGTCCTGCCGCAAGGCGTCACCGCGGGCGCCGCCGCCGTCGCCGACGGCATGCTGGTGTTTCCCCTGCAGATCGCACCCGATGCGCCGCTCACCGGCCAGTATGCGCCGGCCTTTTCCAGCCTTGGCGGCAATGGCGCTGCCGCCCTCGTCGTCGAGGCCGATATCGGCGGCCGCCGCGTCGCCGCACCCGTCGATCTCGAAGAGGCCCTGCGCATCGCCCCGGCACAGACGCTGGAACTCGATCCGCCCGCCGTGCTCGCCCCCATTGCCGGCAAGGCGCGCAGCTGGACGGTCAAGGCGCATACCGATGCCCCGATCGTCACCCTCGATGCACCGGAGGGTTTCGCCGCCAAGGCGCGCGACGGCGGCTTTGCCGTCACCGCCCCGGCCGACCTCAAGCCCGGCCGGCACGTGCTGACGCCGATGATCGGCGGCGAGCCCGCCTACCGCGCCACGCCCATCGCCTATCCGCATATCGGGCGCACGTTCTATATCGAGCCGGCCCGGCTCGATATCCTGGCGCTCGACCTCACCCTGCCGGAAGGCGCGCGCATCGGCTATGCCGGTGGCGGCGCCGACAATGTCGGCACGTGGTTGCCGCGCATGGGGCTAGACGTTACCGAACTCGACGCCGAAGCGCTCAACGGCGATCTTTCCCGCTTCACCACGATCGTCGTCGGCATCTTCGCCTTCGGCCTGAGGCCAGACCTGTTTGCCGCCCGTGGGCGCCTGCGCGACTGGGTGGAAAAGGGCGGGCATTTGCTAACGCTCTATCACCGCCCCGCCGACGGCTGGGATCCCGAGCGCACGCCGCCGCGTCCGCTCACCATCGGTTCGCCGTCGCTCCGCTGGCGCGTCACCGACCCAAGTGCAGAAATCGACGTGCTGGCCCCGAACCACAAGCTCCTCACCGGCCCCAACCGCATCACGGCGGAGGATTGGGCCGGCTGGGACAAGGAGCGCGGGCTCTATTTCGCTTCCGATTGGGACAAAGCCTACGAGCCGCTGATCGCGCTCCACGATGCTGGCGAAAAGCCGCTCAAGGGCGCCCTGCTCTCGGCCGTGATCGGCAAGGGCCGCCATACGCATACGGCGCTGGTCCTCCATCACCAGATGGACAAACTCGTCCCCGGCGCCTTCCGCCTCATGGCCAATCTGGTGCAACCAGAATAAGGACCGGGCGAACAGATAGAGACCCTGCTTGGTCTCACCCCCTCCCCAACCCTCCCCGCAAGGGGGAGGGTGTTGCATCGCGTATGTGGCTTGATCTCGCAAAATATTCTGAGGGGCACCTCCCCCCTTGCGGGGGAGGTTGGGAGGGGGGTGACATCTAGCAGGATGCATCCATCTTTCATCATCCTACAAACCCCCAATCCTCCAGTACAAATTACCCCATTCTCTCCAATCCCTAAAACATCTTGCCCCAGATCACGCGTTTGCTAGAATACGACCACACACGAACCGACCGTGAACCATGCCCGCTGCACTCATCGAAAAGGTGCGAAATTCTTTGATCGGCGCCGATGCCGTCATCCCGACGCCGTTCGGGCCGCGGCGCCTCACCTATGCCGATTACACCGCTTCCGGCCGCAGCCTCGCGCTGATCGAAGACCGGCTCGCGAAAATCGCGCTGCCGCTTTATGCCAATACCCATACCGAGACCTCGCATACCGGCCTGCAGACGACGCGCCTGCGTGAGGCGGCCCGCGCCGCCATCCGCCAAGCCGTCGGCGCCGATAGCCGCCATGCCGTGATCTTTTGCGGTTCGGGCGCCACCGCCGCCGTCACGCGGCTCGCCGCCGCCATCGATCTTGCCCGCGAAACGACGCCGCCCGTCGTCTTCATCGGGCCCTACGAGCACCATTCCAACGATCTCGTCTGGCGCGAATCCGGCGCCAGGCTCGTACGCATTCCCCTCGATAGCGAAGGGCGGCTCTGCCTCGATACACTCGCCGCCGAACTCGTCCGTCATGGCGACGCCCCGCTCAAGATCGGCTCGTTCTCGGCCGCCTCGAACGTCACCGGGATCAAGACCGACATGCGCGTTCTGGCCAAACTCCTGCATGCGCACGGCGCCTGGTGCTTTGCCGACTACGCCGCCGGCGGGCCGTATCTTCCTATCGAGATGAACGAAAGCGCGCCCGGCGCCGAGGACCAGTGCGACGCCATATTCCTCTCGCCGCACAAATTCGTCGGCGGGCCCGGCGCTTCCGGCGTGCTGGTGGCCGACAAACGCCTCTTCCGGCGCGCCATTCCCGTCGTTCCGGGTGGCGGCACCGTCGCCTATGTCACGGCGGAACGCCACCGTTACGTCGCCGATATCGAACGGCGCGAGGAAGCCGGCACGCCCAACATTCTGGGCGATATCCGCGCCGGCCTCGTCATGCAGCTCAAGGCCGATATCGGCGCCGATGCGATCGCCGAAGCCGAACACGCCATGGTTTCGCGCGCGCTTGCCGCCTGGAGCCAGAACCCCAATATCGCCCTGCTCGGCTCACCGACCGCCGAACGGCTGGCGATCTTTTCCTTCAATATCCGCGCCGGCGCCGGGCTCTTGCACCCGAACCTCGTCGTGGCGCTCCTCAACGATCTCTTCGGCATCCAGGCGCGCGGCGGCTGTTCCTGCGCCGGCCCATATGGCCACGACCTGCTCGCCATCGACGGCGACAGGGCCCTCGCCTACGAAACGCTGGTTGCCGGCGGCCTCTCCATCTTCCGGCCGGGCTGGGTGCGCCTGAGTTTCAACTGGTTCTTTGCGGAAGCCGAAATCGCCGCCATCATCGCCGCCGTCGACTTCATCGCCCGGCGCGGCGCCGATTTCCTGTCGCTCTATGCGCCCGATCCGCGCTCGGGCCGCTGGCTCTGCCGCGGCGAGGCGGTTCCGGCCCGTTACGGGTTCGACGATCTTTGCGGCTGGCGCGACCTGCAGCCCGCCGCGCCGCTGGTGGCGCCGGATTTCGCCGCTGCGCTCATCGAAGCCGAGCGCCTTGCCGATGCCGCGGCCGCGCTCGACTGCCCTGCCCCGCTCGCCGAACTCGACGATCCGGCGCGCTGGTTCGTCGTCAACCGCGCCGCTTAAAGCGGCTTATAGGCGGTCGCCTCGATCTCGATCTTGATGTCGATCATCAGCCGGCCTTCCATCGTCGTGCGCGCCGGCGGGTTCTGCGCGAAATAGCTGCCATAGACTTTGTTGAAGGCTGAAAACTCGCGCGCATCGTCGAGGATGACGAAGGTCTTCACCACGTCCGAGAGGTCTGCCCCCGCCAGCGCCAAAGCGGCCTTGACGTTTTCCAGCACCTGGCGCGTCTGCGCCTCGATACCGCCGGCGACGACTTCGCCATTGGCGCCGACCGGAACCTGGCCCGAAACGAAGATGAGATCGCCGGCGCGGACGGCGGGCGACAAGGGTACGTGCGAGGTGCCGAAATGCTGCTTGTTCATAATCTGTTATTTTCCGTTCATACTCTGTTATTTTCCGTTCATAACCCGTTCATCTTTGTGGTCGAAATGTGGCGGGCCTGGCCAGAAATGAAATTCATTTTCATTTTACCGCAGATTTGCTTAGCTGTCTCCTATCCTACACGATGGGTCCAATGAGCACGTCAGATCCCTTCCGCCTCGATAACAAACATGTCGTCATCACCGGCGCCGGCGGCGGTATCGGCCGCGCTCTGGTCCAAGTCTTCAAGGCCGCAGGCGCCATCGTCACCGGCTGCGACCGCGACGAGAACCTGCTCGCCGGAACGCCAGCCGATCATCGTCTGGTCTTCGAGTTGACCGACGCCAAGGCCAGCGCCGCGGCCATACAATCCCATATCGCCGCCCACGGCGCGCCGGCTTCGATCGTCTCCAATGCCGGCTTCACCCGGGCCGAAACCTTTGCCGGGCTCGATGCCGAAACCTGGGCGAGTGAGGTCGACCTCAATCTCAACGGCAGCTTCAACGTCGTCGCGCCGGTGGTCGAGGCGATGGTCAAAGCCGGTGGCGGGAGCGTCGTTTTCATAAGTTCCGTCAATGCTTTGGCGCATTACGGCAACCCCGCTTATGCCGCCGCCAAGGCCGGCCTCATCGCCTATGCGCGCGGGCTCGCCGTCGAGCGCGGCGGCGACGGCATCAGGGCCAATGTCGTGGCGCCGGGCTCGGTCCGCACGCCGGCCTGGGATCATCGCCTCGAAAAGAACCCCGATCTCCTGGCCAAGGTCCTGCCGCATTATCCGCTCGGCCGGCTGGTAGCGCCCGAGGACGTGGCGCGTGCCGCGCTCTTCCTTGCCGCACCGGCCAGCGCCGGCATTACCGGCATCACGCTGCCGATCGATGCGGGCCTCACCGCCGGCAACCTGCGTTTCGTCAACGATGTCCTGAAGGGCGCCTGAATGCGTATCGAAGATCTCGAAACCCCCGTCGTCCTCATCGATGTCGACCGCGTCGAAGCCAATCTCGTCCGCGCGCAAGCCTTTGCCGATAAACACGGATTGGCGTTGCGCCCGCATATAAAGACGCACAAGCTGCCGCGTTTCGCGCGCCGGCAGGTCGAACTCGGCGCCGTCGGCATCACCTGCCAGAAACTGGGTGAAGCCGAGGTCATGGCCGATGCCGGCATCGCCGACATCTTCCTGCCCTATAACCTCTTGGGTGCGGCAAAGCTCAACCGTCTCCAGGCCCTGCACACCCGTATCCGCATCACCGTCACTGCCGATAGCGCCGTGGTCGTCGACGGGCTGGCCGGCGCCTTCACCGATCCGGCGCATCGGCTCGGCGTGCTCGTCGAATGCGATACCGGCATGCATCGCTGCGGCGTTCCGACGCCGCAAGCGGCGCTCGATCTCGCCCGCCGCATCGCAGCGGCCCCGGGTCTCGAATTCCTCGGGCTCATGACCTATCCCGCCGCTGGAAAGGCGGCCGAATGCGCGGCCTGGCTGAGTGAGGCCAAGTCTTTGCTGGAAAACGCCAATCTGGCCCCAAAAGTCATTTCGAGCGGCGGCACGCCCGACCTCTGGCACGCCCACGAGAACGCTTCGCCTGCCACCGAATACCGGCCCGGCACCTATATCTATCTCGATCGCTACCAGGTCGAAAAAGGCGTCGGCAGTCTCGATGATTGCGCCCTCACGGTGCTGGCAACGGTCGTCAGCCGCCCCACCGATGATCGCTGCGTCATCGATGCCGGCTCCAAGGCGCTGACCAGCGATACGCTGGGGCTCTCGGGCTTCGGCACGATCCTGAACTATCCCGATGCGGTGGTCGCGAGCCTTTCCGAGGAGCACGGCGTCATCGATCTCTCCCGGTCGGCGAAAAAGCTTCAGATCGGCGAACGCATAAGGATCGTTCCGAACCACGCCTGCGTCGTCACCAATCTCTTCGATAGCGTGGCGCTGGTTTCCGGCTATGACGTCACGGCCATCGAGCCGGTGGCGGCGCGCGGACGCGTCACCTAGAGCGTTCCGATGCGAGTACTCTAGTGGCGCAGTGTCTTGTAAAAAAATTTCAGAACGGCCTGACGCATCTCCACCGTCTCCTGATGCCCAGCGCCTTGTATACGTAATATGCTGATTTCTTTAGGCTTTTTGGCTTTGACATAGGCCTCGGAGGCGTCACGCCAGGCAATATCGACTGCCTCGGGCGGGGTCAGTTCGTCCTCGCTGCCGACGCAGATCAATTGCGGGCGCGGCGCGATCATGCCCGCGATTTTCCCCGTCGAAATCGCAGCCAGAAGCCCCGGCACGAGCAGGTAAACGCCATGCCCGTCATGGGCGCCGCTTTCCACCATGCTGGCGAAATCGGCAAAGCAGCAAAGATGCGCGGTCGCGGCGATGCGCGGCTCCACCGCCGCCAGCCAATAGCTCAGCATCGAGCCCATGGAGAGCCCGAAAGTGCCGATGCGGCGGGCATCTACGTCGGTGCGCGTGGCGAGATAGGTGAAGGCCGCGGCCTGGTTGGAGAGCATGTCGCCGAAGAGCGAACGCCCATACCAGATGGCAGCCTTGGCGGCGGCGGCTTCGGTCACCTGGCTGCGCGAACCGAAAGTCGGCATGTCCACGGCCAGCGTTACATAGCCGGCTTCGGCAAAGACCGGCCCCAGCGGGCTCAACAGTTGCGAACGGCCTTCGACCAGTTCGGCGGCCCCGATATCGTAGCGTCCGCCATGGGCATGACCGTAAAGAATCGCGGGCAGGGGATGTTCCGTTCGCACCGGCCGGGTAACGAAGCCGCGTACGATCTCGCCGCTCTCGGTCTCGAAAGTGAGCTGCTCGGTGCGGACATTGCCATGCACCTCGACAGCGCTCGTACGCAGCCGTAAATGCCGGCTTTCCATACAGAAAAGCTGCTTCAGATATTCTGGTGTTATCGTCGTCATTGCCCCACTCCCCAAAGGCATACTGGCACCAGACCAGCGCGGCTGGCAAGCGCTAAGGGTTTGACAACATTGGAAAAGCCAAGCTTCGCTCGACGAAGAGAGGGGGAGGGATCAGCCTGGATAAAGGGTCAATCCGCCGTCGACGCGCAGTACCTGGCCGTTGATGAATTTGGCCCTCGGGCTGGCAAGAAAGCCGACGGCATCGGCGATCTCGTCGGGCTCGGCATAGCGGTAGAACGATTTGATCGAGGAATCCATGCGAGCGGCATCGAGCGGCCGCGTCGCCTGGAAGCGCGCCGACTTGGTGGCGCCGGGCGAGACGGCGTTGACGCGCACGCCCTCGTGGTAAAGCTCCTTGGCAAGGCAGCGCGTATAGTGCACCACCGCCGCCTTCAGGGTCGAATAGACCGCTTCCGGCGAGGCGCCGAAATGGGCAGCGGCCGAGGCGATGTTGATCACCGTGCCGTGGCCGCGCTCGGCCATCGGCTTCACGAAGGCCTGCGTCACCAGCATCGTGCCCAGCAGGTTGTTGTTGATGAGCGTCTGCATGTCGGCAAAGGAGATATCGAGCGCCGTATTGGGGTTGGGCTTGCCGCCCGCAGCCCCGATATCGCCACCGGCGCAATTGACAAGGATGTCGACCGGGCCGAGCGCCGCCTCGATGTCGCGCCGCATCGCGGCGACCGCCTCTGGATCGCCGATATTGCCGGTGACGGCCTTGACCGGAACGCCCAGATTGCCGAGCTGGTCGGCGACGACGCCGAGATCTTCGGCTTCGCCGTACTTGGCCGGCGCGTCCCAGCTGAGATCATGGATGGCAATCGACGCCCCCATCTCGGCGAGGCGGCGCGCCATGACATTGCCGAGACCCCGGCCCGAGCCGGTGACGAAGGCGATCTTTCCCGCCAGTTCCTTTTCCATTTTACCCCTCACCATAGGCCGAGCGCGCGCATATTGGCGGCGCTGCGGCGGATCATCTTCAATTCGTATTCGGCCAGTTCGTCGTCATCGCCGCTCTCCCACGGCGTGCGGTGGTCGGCATCTTCGGGCAGGGCGTGGCGGCGGGTGGCAAGCAGGCAGGCAGCAAGTTCGGTTGCCGGGCGGCTTTCGTAATGCTGCCACCATTGCGGCAAGAACAATCGCACGTGCCGGGCCTCCAGCGCGCCGGGCTCGAGCACGGCAGTGAGATCGTCGTTGTGTCGCGCGAGGATGGCGAGCACTTCGGCCAGCGGCACCGCACCGTCACCGATGGCGCAGCGCACGAGACGGAAGCCCTCGCCGGTCATCTGCACGCGATAGTCCTTGAGGTGGACGTGGCGCACGTGCGGGGCGATCGTTTCGGTAAAGGAAAGCGGCGCTTCGGCGACTGGAAAGGCGTTGCCGGTATCGAAGACGATGCCGACCGCCGGGCCCAGTTCCTCGCAAAAGCCGACCAGTTCGCGGCTGGTGAAATCCTGGTGGTTCTCGATGACGATACGGCGCCCGGCCTTTTCCGCCATGCGCGCATTGACCGAAAGGCGCTGGCGGACGCTGTCGACCAGTTCCGGCCATTCGTCGCCGAGCAGATGGCGGTCGCCGCACAGCACCGAGGTCAGCGACAGCCGGATCGTATCGGCGTCCAGAGCCTCGGCCGCGGCGAGGCTTTTGGCGAAATCCGCCGCATCGAGGCGCGAGCTGATCACCGGCTGCATGCCGAGGCTCTTGAGGCGCGCCCCGAGCGCGGCAAGCCCGGTAGCATCGAGCGGCGTCAGCCAGCCCTGCCAGATTTCGAGAACGCGGGCGCCAAGTTCCTCTCCCAGCGCAATGAAGCCTTCGAGCCCGGCCGGGTTGGGGTTGGCGCGCGGCGTACCGGCGCCTTGCATGCCGAGATAGTAGGTAAGACCGTAAGGGTTGAGACCTGTCTTCATCGCCATGGTCTTACGAAATCCCCGCATCGACGGTGATCGACTGCCGCGTGATCATGCGGCTGTCATCGGCAGCGAGGAACAGGCAGGTGCGGGCGATCTCCTCGCCCAGCAATACCTTCTTCAGCGCCTGGCGCGACACCATGGCAGCCACCGATTCCTCGGTCTTGTACCAGAGCGTGCGCTGGCGCTCCGTCATCACGGCGCCCGGCTCGATGGCGTTGACGCGGATATTGTCGGCGCCGAACGCCTTGCCGAGCGTGCGGGTCAAGCCGATGACGGCGGACTTGGCCGTGCCGTAGGCAATCATGGCTTCCGAGCCCAAACGCCAGGTGATCGAGGACAGGTTGATGATCGAGCCGCCGCCGAGCGCCTGCATCTGCGGGTGTACGGCCTGGGCGGCAAAGAATTGCGGCCTGAGATTGATGGCCTGCGACCAGTCCCAGTATTCGACGCTGACGTCCTCGATGGCGTGGCGATCGTCATTGGCGGCGTTGTTGACGAGAACGCCGATAGGCCCGAGCCGCTTATGCACGTCGGCGATGGCAGCCTGCAGGGCCGCGATGTCGATGAGGTCGCATTTGATGAACAACGGCTCGTGCCGGCTGTCCTTGAGCGCCGCGACCAGCGCCGTGCCGGCTTCGTCCTGGACGTCGAGGAAAGCGACGCGCGCGTGATTGGCGGCAAAGGCGCGCACGATATCCTCACCGATGCCGGAGGCACCGCCGGTCACCAACACCACCTTGTCGGCAAGGCTCGGATAAAGCGCGAAAGTCATGGGATCGGGTTTCCGAAGGAATCAATCGAGGCACAGCGATCAGAAAGCCATGCACGCCCGCTGTCCAGCCCCGGCTTATCGCTAACGATATCTTAATGGCGTTATCGACAGTCGATCCGTCTCGTCGCAAGATGGATATTCAACATCGCTGGGGCAGGGAGCCAAGCGGGGGCATGGCGCGCGAGAGGGTGTGGTCGCCGAACGGTTTGCTGGTGGCAGCAGGACTATTCTGCCTCCTGAGCACCGCTGCCTGCCTCTACTTCTCGCTGCAACAACCCTGGCTCGGGCTTGCACTCTCCACCAACGAGGCCACCGGTATGATAGTGGCCAGCGCACCTCTGCCCGATGCCCCCGAAGGCGGCACTATAGCAAGCATCGGCGGCATGGCGCTTGAAGCCACGGACCTCGTCGAGGATCCCGACACGCTTGGTTCGGACGCAGCCCGCGACCGCTTCATGCAGCGCCAGGGGGAATTGCATCGCCTGCTCAGCTCGGAAAGCGTTGCCGTGACGCTGGCGGGAGGCACCGTTGCCACGCTGCATCCCGAGCCGCTGCGGCCGGTCCTCACGCTGCCGCCAAGCTTTTGGGTGCAGGTGCTTTCCGGCGCCATCGGCTTCATGGTCGGAGCGTGGGTCTGGTGCTTCAAGCCATACGAAACGGCGCCACGGTTCTTCTTTCTTTCCGGAATCGGTCTCATGGTCTCGGCGCATGCCGCGGCCATCTATTCGAGTCGGGAACTGGCGCTGCCGACCGAACTCTTCATCCCGCTGAGCAAGCTCAACGCCACCGGCACCGGCCTTTTCGGCCTCGCTATAACCGGGCTCTTCCTCAACTCTCCAGCCAAGCTGCTCACCAGGCTCTGGCGCCAGGCGATCCTCGGCCTGTTGGCGCTTGCCCACCTGGTCGCGCTTCTCGATCTCGTGCCGGATTCGCGCACGGCCGTTTACGGTCTCATCTTTGTCGACATGGTGCTGATCCTGGCCGCGATCGGCGCGCAAGTCCGCGCAACGCGTGGCGATCCGGTCGGGCGCACGGCACTGCGCTGGCTCGCCCTTTCGGTTCTGGTTGGAACGCTCGGTTTTATGGCCGTCGTTGGCGCGCCGGTCCTGCTCGGCGGCGAGGCCATCGTCAGCCAGGGCTATGCGTTTGGCCTGTTTGCCGTCATCTATTTCGGCATCGCGCTCGGCCTCAGCCGCCATCGACTGTTCGACCTCGGTGAATGGGCCTTCCGGCTGCTCTTCTTTCTCGGCGCGGCGGCGCTGATCGTCGTGCTCGACGGACTGCTCGTCCTGCTGTTGCAGATCGGCCCACGCTCGGCCTTGGGGCTCGGCCTCATTGCCGTCGCCCTCATCTACCTGCCACTGCGCGACAGGCTCTGGCGATTGACCGCCGGGCGGCGCATCCTCAACGAAGACGAGCTGCTGGCCGGCGTCACGGGGATTGCCTTTGCGCCCAATCTGAACGACGGCCAGTCGCGGCTCGCCGAACTTTTGCGCCGCATGTTCGATCCCCTGGAGATGACGGTGATCGAGGCCGGCCCTGAAGCACCGGCTCTCACCGAGGACGGCGCCGTCCTGTTGTGGCCGGCAACGCGCGATACGCCGGCCATGCAATTGCGCTATCCGTGGTCGGGCAGGGGGCTTTTCTCGGCGGCACACCTGGCTATGGCGCGGCGGGCGCTGGCGCTGCTCGAACGCTTCCAGTCGGGGCGCGAGGCCTATGCGGAGGGCGCACGCGCCGAACGCCGGCGTATTGCCCGCGACCTTCACGACGATGTCGGCGCAAGGCTCCTTACCGGCATGCACGAGGCGCCGCCACAGGCGCGCCCGCTGCTGCGCGAGGCCCTGGCCGATATCCGCACCATCGTCGGCGGCCTCACCGGTGAACAGCGCACGCTCGATCGCGTTCTCGGCGATCTCCGGCACGAGACCGTACGCCGGCTGGAGGCGGCGGGCATCGCGCTCGACTGGCCGGTGGACGATGCGGGCGATGCAAGGCTGCTCGACTACGACATCTACAAGAACCTGAGCTCGGTGTTTCGCGAACTCGTTTCCAACCTCATCCGCCATGCCGGCGCCGGTACCGCTTATGTCCGCGTCAGAAGCGAGGCCGATCTTCTCGTCATCGAGATCGCCGACGACGGCATCGGGCTCGGCGAGACGGCGCCGCGCGAGACCGGTGGCAACGGCTTGCGCAATGCCGCCGAACGGCTGACGGCGCTCGGTGGCGAGATCGCCTTTCCATCGGCGGAAAAGGGCACGTCCATCCGTATCACCCTGCCGCTGCCGGCACCGTACGTAACCCCCGAACAGGGGGTGCAATCCAGTCCCGCAGCGCCATAATTGCATCATGCCAGACGAGGCCGCCCATAGAAACGAAAGCGCAGCGCCGCAAAGGCGGCTGGGGCTTGTCGTCGAGGATCAGCCGAAAGTGCGGACCTGGCTGGGCGAAGTGCTAGCCGAAACCTTTTCCGACCTCGTCGTCGCCAGTGCCGGGAGCCTGCGCACCGCCCGCGCTGCGCTTTCTGCTGCTTCGGCGCCCGAAGCGCCGCCGCTCGCCATCGCGCTGGTCGATCTCGGCCTGCCGGACGGATCGGGCATCGAATTCATCGGCGAACTGGCGGCAAAGCTGCCGGAGGCGGTGCCGGTCGTCACCACGGTCTACGACGACGATGCGCATCTGTTCGAAGCGCTGGCGGCGGGTGCCAGGGGTTATCTGCTCAAGGATGGCGAGCCGGAAGGCATCAAGCACGCCCTGCGCGGCATCGAGCGTGGCGAGCCGCCACTATCACCGGCCATCGCCCACCGTATCCTGGCACATTTCCGCGCGCCGGCCATGGCCGGCCGCAAGACCGACGAATCGGGTCTTACCGCCCGCGAGACCGAAGTGCTGACGCTGTTGGGGCGTGGCCTCACCGTGCCGGAAGCGGCGCGGCGGCTGGGCCTCACCGATCACACGGTCGCCGGTTATGTGAAGATCATCTACCAAAAGCTCAACATCTCGCGCCGGGCCGAGGCAACGCTCGAGGCGCACCGACGTGGCCTCGTCTGACCCTCCGAAACCAGGGATGTCCACGACGTCCCCCGCCTCCAACCTTCGTCAGAATGGCGGGATATCTGCGATGAACGGGGCGTTGCCGACTGTCTTCTGGCTGGATGCCGTGACGGCGGTCAGGCTCCCATATCTGCCGAAGCGATATCGTTTTGGCCTCAGCCGCCGGCAATGGCGGGCCTTGCGGCGTGGGCGCAGGTTGCGCCTTGTCGGCCAACCCAAACGCCACCGACACGCGCGCCGGCTCGGAGCCGGTGGCGCACGCCTGGTATTGCCGATCGAACTTTAGAGCGCCTCGTCACCTTCGCCATCGGCGAGGATGGCGCGCGCCGCCAATTGCGCCGCTTCCACCGTTTCGAAACGGTGGCCGTCGATACCGAAAACCGGGAACTTGACGGCCAGGAACTTGTAACCGTCGGCATCGGGCACGACGACGCCGAGCGGCTCGCCGGAAACTTCGATGACTATGGGCTTTTGCGCCTGAACCTTGAAATAGGGTTGCTGCATGGAACGAAACTCCACTCGCGTGCCCCCGAAGGGGACGACGGGCTTTTAGGAAGGATGTGAGACGATCGCGTGACGAAGGTCACATTCGTTTGGATCGCCAACACCCTACCGGCCCCGGAATTCGGAGTTTGGCTGCGCGGAGTTTGGTTACGCGATGCGGGGCGCTTTGGTGAACTGACAGCAATTTCATGTTCCGCCTCCCGCTTAAGTGCATCGCTTATATCTTGCGCCAGGATGGCGCTTTCAAGGCCGGCACATGACCAAGCCATGACACCGACTCCCGGACAATACTTCGCCTGCCCGTATTTGGCGAGGCAGAAAGCTTGCGAAATTTCGCTGCCTGGGAAAATGATCGCGCCGCATTTTGCCGCAAATGCGCAATACCGGCATCGACATTAGACGAAAGGTGCATTGCCCGTGAAGCGGGGCGGCACCATCTGTCGCAATCGATTGCATGCACCGCCGCCGAGGGGCTCAGGCAGCGGTTCCACTTGATAAACGGTAGCTGGGAGGACCTGGTGTCGAGCACCGAGATAGAGGAGCCTAGGCGCGCCCGCCGCGGCATGCCCCCTTCGGGCAAGCCAACGCTGAGGACGATCGCCGAAATGACGGGACTGGCGATCACGACGATATCGCGAGCCCTCAACAATGCGCCCGAACTCAGCCAGGAAACACGCGAGCGCGTGCAAAAGATCGCTGCCGAGATCGGCTATCTGCCGGACCGCGCGGCTTTGCGCCTCAAGACCGGGCGCACCCATGTCATTTCGCTGATCCTCGATCCGCACGACGAGATCCTCGGCTTCGGTCAATCCATGGTCAACGGCCTCACAGCGGCCCTGCGCGGCACCGCCTACCATCTCGTCATCACGCCGAATTTCCGCAATGTCGATCCGATCGAGCCGGTGCGCCACATCATGCGCAACCGCATGGCCGACGGCATCATCTTTTCGCGCACCGAGCCCGACGATCCGCGCGTGAAACTCTGCCTTGAAGAGAATTTTCCTTTCGTCTCGCATGGCCGCACCGAGCTTGCGGCGCCGCATGCCTTCGTGGATTACGACAACCACGCTTTCGCCTATGCCGCCGCCAGGCGCCTCATCGCCAAGGGATGGCGCAAGCTCACCATCATCCTGCCGCCGACCCGTTTCACCTTCGGCAACCACCTGCGCGCCGGCTTTCTTGCTGCCGTCAAGGAAGCGGGCGTGGCCCACGAGATTGCCGAAATCACGCTCGACGACAATGCCGAAGCCATACGCCGCGCCGTAATGGCGCGGCTTTCCCAGCCCGAGCCGCCCGACGGCTATATCTGCTCGGGCGATGCGGCAGCTTTGGCGGTGATGGCGGGCCTTACCGATTCGGGCCGGGTCATCGGCCGCGACGTCGATGTCGTTGCCAAGCAGACGTCGAGCATCTTCTCGCTGGCCCGGCCCAAGGTCGACGCCATCTACGAGGATACGGCCCTCGCCGGCGAGCAGATCGGCAAGCTGCTTTTACGCCGCATTGCGGGCGAAGCGCCTGAAGACCTGCAATGGCTCGACAAGCCGCGGATCGACTGGACCTAACTCTCCAGCTCTTCCCTGAGGATTTCGAGTTGCAGCCAACGCTCTTCGGCTTCGGCGCGCTTGGCTTCCGCTGCTTCCAGCGCCTGGCTCTTTTTGGCGAAATCGTCGGGTGACTTCCGGTAAAGTTCGGGATCGGCCAGGGCTTGCTGGAGCTTTGCGATCTCGGTTTCGAGCTTTTCGATCTCGCCCGGCAGGGTTTCGAGCGCGTGCTTTTCCTTGAAGCTCAGCTTGCGCTTTTGCGCTGGCACCGCCGGCTTTTCCGCCGCCTCGGCGGGTTTGGCCCTGGGGGCTACCACAGGCTTTTGCGGGGCGCGGACGCCGTGGCCGCGCTGCGCCACCATGTCGGTATAGCCGCCGGCATATTCGGTCCATTGCCCATCGCCCTCGGCGACAATGGTTGAGGTGGCGACGCGATCGAGGAAATCGCGGTCATGGGAAACGACGATCACCGTGCCGGCATAGTCGGCGACCATTTCCTGCAACAGATCGAGCGTTTCGAGGTCGAGATCGTTGGTGGGCTCGTCGAGCACCAAAACATTCGAGGGCAGGGCCAGGGCACGCGCCAAAGCCAGCCGGCCGCGCTCACCGCCGGAAAGCTTCGAGACCGCCGTTCCCGCCTGCTCGGGCGTGAACAGAAAATCCTTCATATAGCCGACGACGTGCTTGGGCGTGCCGTTGATCATCAGCGTGTCGGAGCCGCCGCCGGTCAACGCCTGTTTCAGCGTCGCTTCCGGGTGCAGCGACTTGCGGCCCTGGTCGAGGCTGGCAAGTTCGAGGTTGCTGCCCAGCCGCACCCGGCCGCTGTCAGGCTGCAATTCGCCGGTCAAAAGCTTCAGCAGCGTCGTCTTGCCGGCGCCGTTCGGGCCGACGACACCGACGCGGTCGCCGCGGATGACGCGCGTCGAAAAGCCGGCAACGATCGGCCTTGTGCCAAAGCTTTTCGAGATATCCTGGGCTTCGACAACCAGCGCGCCGGTGGTCGCGCCTTCCGAGGCCGTGAGCTTCACATTGCCGGTCAGGCGCTTCTGCTCGCGCCGCTCCTGCCGCAGACCCTGCAATTGCTCGAGCCGGCGCACATTGCGCTTGCGGCGGGCGGTGACGCCATAAGTCAGCCAGTGCTCCTCACGCACGATCTGCCGGTCGAGCTTGTGGCGCGCCGCTTCTTCTTCCTCCAGCACGGTGTCGCGCCAGGCTTCGAAGCCGGCAAAGCCCTTGTTCAGCCGGCGTGTCACGCCACGATCGAGCCACACGGTCGCCCGCGTCAAATCGGCGAGGAAACGCCGGTCGTGGCTGATGAGGACGATCGCCGATTTGAGCCCGGCAATGGTTTCTTCCAGCCATTCGATGGCCGGCAGGTCGAGATGGTTGGTCGGTTCATCGAGGAGCAGGATATCGGGCTCGGGCGCCAAAACGCGGGCCAGGGCGGCGCGCCGCGCCTCGCCGCCGGATAGCCGGCTTGGCTCTTCCTTGCCGGTGAGGCCAAGTTCGCCCAACAGGTATTGCGCGCGATAGAGCGCATCGCCTTCGGTGAGGCCCGCTTCGACGTAATCGAGCACGCTGGCAAACCCCGAAAGGTCCGGCTCCTGGGCGAGATAGCGGATGGTGCGCCCCGGCTGCAGGAAGCGCTTGCCGCCATCGGCCTCGAGAGTGCCGGCCGCGATGCGCAAAAGCGTCGATTTTCCCGAGCCGTTGCGCCCGACCAGCGCGATCTTGTCGCCCGGCGCAACGATCAGTTCGGCGCTTTCGAGCAAGAGGCTCGATCCAATCGTGAGGCTTATGTCCTGCAGGGTCAGGACCGGGGCGTCGGCCATAGCAATTCCGTGGGTTTGCGGGCGCATAAACCATGCGGGCGCGATGAGATCAACTGCAGCGAAAGGGGCTTGAACCTATAGGCACTAGAGGGTGTAGGCCAGACTGGACGACTTATGGAGCCAGCAATGTCGGACCCGGAAACCCTGACCTTTCGCGTGACAGGCATGGATTGCGCCAATTGCGCGCAGCGCGTGCGCAACGCGGTCGAGCGGCTGCCCGGCATTTCGGATGTCGCCATTACGCACACGACTGAAAAGCTGACGCTCACGCGTGCCGAAAGCGGCGCCGGCACCGATGCGATCGAGACCCGCGTCCGCGCGCTCGGCTATGGCATCGCCCCGCTCGATGCCGAACCGCCAGAGCACGATCACAGTCACGAGGGTCACGGCCATCGCCACGATCACGGCACGGAGGAGGGCGACCTCGCCTGGTGGCAAAGCCGCAAGGGCCGGCTCGTCATCCTGACCGGCGCCGTCTATCTCGTCGCCTTTGCCGGCAAGCTCCTGTTTCCCGCCTCCGAACCATGGCTCTTCATTGCGGCGACGCTGATCGGCGTTATCCCCGTCGCCTGGCGCGCGCTGACCGCGGCCCGGCTCGGCACGCCCTTCACCATCGAAATGCTGATGAGCATTGCCGCGATCGGCGCGCTCTTCATCGGCGCGGCGGAAGAGGCGGCGCTCGTCGTTTTCCTCTTTGCCATCGGCGAGTTGCTGGAAGGCGCGGCGGCGGCGCGGGCCCGCGCCGGCATCAAGGCTTTGGCCAAATTGATGCCGCAGGTGGCCCGGCTCGAAGAGAACGGCACCGTGCGCGAAGTGCCCGCCGCCAGTCTTGCCATCGGCCAGACCGTGCTGGTGCGCCCGGGCGATCGCCTGCCCGCCGACGGCGTGATCGTCGAAGGGCAGTCCGACATCGATCAGTCGCCGGTGACCGGGGAATCGGTGCCGGTCATGCGCACTATGGGCGAGGAGGTCTTTGCCGGCACGGTCAACGGCGGCGGCACGCTGCGCGTCAAGGTCACGCGCGCCGCCGCCGACAACACGATCTCCCGCATCATCACCCTCGTCGAAGAGGCGCAGGAAGCGCGCGCGCCCACCGAGCGCTTCATTACCCGCTTCTCGCGCTGGTACATGCCGTCGATCACCGGGCTGGCCGCGCTGGTCGCCGTGGTGCCGCCGCTCGTGGGCCTCGGCGATTTTTCGCTCTGGCTCTATCGCGCCCTGACGCTTTTGCTCATCGGCTGCCCCTGTGCACTGGTGATTTCGGTGCCGGCGGCCATCGCCTCGGCGCTGTCGGCCGGTGCGCGTGCCGGCATGCTGCTCAAGGGTGGCGCCGTGCTCGAAAGCGTCGCCGCCACTAAGGCCGTCGCCATCGACAAGACCGGCACGCTGACACTGGGGGCGCCCAGGGTCACCAACATCGTCGGCATTGCGGGCGACGAAAACGAGATCCTGACCCTTGCCGCTTCGGTCGAGGCCGGTTCCAGCCATCCGCTGGCTGCCGCTATCCTTGCCGAAGCGCAGGGTCGCGGCCTGACGCTGCGCCCGGCTGGCAACGGCAAGGCGTTGGTCGGGCATGGCGTGACCGCCGAAATCGATGGCAAGGCGGTGTTCGTCGGCCGGCACGGCGATGTCGCCGAGGCGCAGCGCCTCGAGGCCGAGGGCAAGACCGTTGCCGCTATTACTGTCGACGAGCAGCTCATTGGCCTCATCGCCTTGCGCGACGAACCGCGCGAGGACGCCATCAGCGGCCTCGCCGATCTCAAGCGTCTCGGCATTGCGGCCACCATGCTCACCGGCGACAATGCCGTCACCGCCGAAGCGATCACGGCAAAGCTCGGCATCGCCGCCAAAGCCGGCCTCATGCCCGACGACAAGGTTTCGGCGGTCAAGGGGCTCGGCGCCAATGTCATGATGGTGGGCGACGGCATCAACGATGCCCCGGCACTCGCGGCCGCTGCCACCGGCATCGCCATGGGAGCGGGCACCGACGTTGCGCTCGAAACCGCCGATGGGGCACTGCTTTCCAACCGCGTCGCCGACATTGCCGACCTCATCCGGCTGGCGCGTGCCGCCATGGCCAATATTCGCCAGAACGTCACCATTGCATTGGGGCTGAAGGCGATCTTTCTCGTCACCAGCATTGTCGGCATCACGGGCCTCTGGCCGGCCATCCTTGCCGATACCGGCGCCACAGTGCTCGTCACCGCCAATGCGCTCAGGCTCCTGCGCTTCAACCCGCAAAAGTAGGGGCTCCTCCATACCAGTTGTGGCAGGAGGAAGAGATTGAGATGGGCCGGGAGCATCCGGGTCGTGTCACCCCCCTCCCAACCTCCCCCGCAAGGGGGGAGGTGCCCGCCGGTGGCTAGGGCAAGATAGTGCCACACACTCGATGAACACCCTCCCCCTTGCGGGGAGGGTTGGGGAGGGGGTGAGACCAAGCAGGATTTCTCGATAAAGCAGCCTAACTCTCACCACCGGCATTTCCCGCTTCACCCGGGTTGTGACGACGAGGAGAGATCGTGAATAAAAAGGCCGGCCAGGACGTTGAGGATCCTGACCGGCCCGGGAGACGAGTGCAGCAAGCTCCTCGTCGTCTCGTAAATTATTGCGCCAGCGTTACGCCGTAGGCCTTGGCGATATCGTCGAGCAGCAGGTTGGCCGCGATATAGCCGCCGGCCGTGTTCCAGATGGCATCGTCGACCGGCGTCGCCTTGCCCGCCTTGACGACTTCGAGGTTCTGCCAGAGTGGCTCCTTGGTCCATTCCGCCGCCTGCTTGTCGGCGCCGCCGTCACCGGTCTCGTAGGTGAAGTAGAACAGCCGGTCGCCTTCCATTTCGGGAATGCGCTCCTTGGTGATGTCGTCGGCGAAGTCCTGCCGATCCTGCGCCTTGGGACGCTTGAAGCCGATCTGGTCGAGCATAATGCCGGCGAAGGTGTCGTGATAATAGATGCGCGTCTTGGCGGCCATGAAGCGAACGAGGGAGATTTCCTCGTTCTTCTTGTCGCCCAAGGCATCGCTCAGCGCTTTCACGCGCTCGTCGAAATGCGCGATCAGCGCCTCGCCCTCGGCCTTTTTGTTCAGCGCCTCGGCATAGAGCGCAAAATTGACCTTCCAGTCGCCGCGCAGGCGTTCGGCCATCACGGTCGGCGCGATGGCGGAGAGCTGGTCGTACATCTTCTCCTGGCGCGTCTTGTTGCCGATGATGAGATCGGGCTGCAAAGCCGCGATGGTTTCAAGATTGACTGCCGATTCCTCGCCCACGACCGTGACGTCGGCCATCCTGTCGGCGATATGCTTGTACCAGGGATCGCCGAGCCAGGACTTCACCGCGCCGACCGGAGTGACGCCCAGGGCCAGCAACGCCTCGGTCCCCTCATTGGTGAGGATCACCACGCGTTCGGCGTGGCCGGGCACGTCGGTCGTGCCCATGGCGTGCGTGACCTCGAAGGCCACTACCGGCAGTGCCGAAGCAAGACTGGCGGCAAGAAGAGTGAAACCCGTAAGCAGGGTGCGACGCAGCATATTCATATCCTAACTTGACACTGCTAGTCATAAATGGTGAGTGCAATGAAGCGGATCGAAAGATGACTGTCAACATCAAGTTTTAGGTTTCGCCCTGTCCACGCTCGCTGTCTCAATACCCCGGTCGCGCAGCTACCTGGCGCTCTATTCCGGGCTCGCGCTGTTGCTCGTCCTGGCGGTCTGGGCGAGCCTGGCGCTCGGCTATCGCATCTATGGGCCGGCCGACCTCTGGGCCGCCGCCAACGGCACCGCCCAGATCGATACGCTTTCGGTCATCCGCGACCTCAGGCTGCCGCGTGCAGTCATTGCGCCGCTGGTCGGCGCGGCGCTCGGTGTTGCCGGCGTCGTCGTGCAGACGCTGTCGCGCAACCGGATCGCGGCGCCCGATACGCTCGGGCTCAACGCCGGAGCGGCCTTTTCCGTCGTTCTCGCCAGCGCCGGGCTCGGCGTGTCCTCGCTCATGGGGCTGTCCGCTGCCGCTGCAATCGGCGCCTTGCTGACCAGTTTTCTCGTTTTCGGCATCGCTTCGGCCGCCGGTGGGTTGTCGCCGCTGCGCATCGTCCTCATCGGCGTTTCCATAGCGGGCCTGTTTTCGGCGCTCGTCGACATGGTGCTGACGGTGCGCGAGGCCGAACTCGATCAATTGCTCTTCTGGCTTGCCGGCGCCGTCGTCGACCGGCCGCTCGCAATCGTGGCAACGGGCGGGCCGGCCATCGCCATCGGCCTCATCCTCGTCTTCTGGCTGTCGCCGGCGCTCGACATCATGCAGACCGACGACAATACGGCGCGCGGCCTCGGCCTGCCGGTTGAGCTGGTGCGCGCGGTGAGCTTTCTTGCCGTGGCGCTGCTGACTGGCGCCGCCGTCGCCATGGCCGGGCCGGTCGCCTTCGTCGGCCTTGTCGTGCCGCACGCGGCGCGCCGCCTTGCGGGCCTGCGCCATGCCCACCAGGTAGCTGCTGCCGCCCTCGTCGGGGCGATCTATGCCACCGCCGCCGACGTCGTCGCCCGTTTCGTCATCTATCCGATGGAAGCGCCGGTCGGCGCCATCACCGCCGTCATCGGCGGCTTCGTCCTCGTTGTCCTCTTGAAAAGGCGTGCCGCATGAGCCTCGCCCTTTCGCCGCAACCCGATATCCTTGCCCTGCGGCAGCGCCGTGCGCTCGTGATCGCGCTCGGCTTTTTCGTCCTCCTCTGCCTGTTCGTCCTGCTCGGGGTCGGGCTCGGCAGTTCGTGGATTTCGCCGGAACGCGTGCTTTCGGTGCTGTTTGGCGGCGGCGAAAAGACCGAAAAGCTCATCATCCTGCAATTGCGCCTGCCGCGCGTCGTCATCGCGCTGCTGGCGGGCGGCGCCATCGCCGTGGCCGGGTTCCTGCTGCAGAAGGTCACGCGCAATTCGCTGGCCTCGCCCGGCATATTGGGCGTCGTCGACGGCGCCGCGCTCGGCGTCGTCATCTTCCTGGCCCTGCTTTCCGACGAGAGCAATTCGCTCGTCGTGCCGATCGGCTGGCAGCCGCTCGCCGCCTTTACCGGGGCGGGGCTGGCCATGGCCGCGGTCTTCATCCTCGCCGGACGCCAGGCGAGCTCGGCAACGCGCCTCTTGCTGTTCGGCATTGCCATTGCGGCCCTCTGCAAGGCGCTGACCATGATCCTGATGCTGGTCGGCCCCATCTACCGGACGACGCAGGCGGCGCGCTGGCTTGCCGGCGCCGTCAACGAGATCAACTGGGGCGAGATCGGCACCACGGCGGCTGTGCTGGTGCCGCTCCTGCTCCTCACCGGGCTCACCATTCGCAAGCTGCCGCCGACCGATCTCGATGCGGTCTCGGCGCAAGGGGTCGGGCTCGACCTCGACCGCTTCCGCATCGTGGTCTTTGCGCTGGCGGCGGCGCTTACGGCCGTTGCCGTGGCCTTTGTCGGCGCCGTCGGCTTCATCGGCCTCATGGCACCACATATGGCACGGCTGATTGTCGGCCGCCCGGTCATTGCCGGCCTCGTCGTCAGCTTCCTGATCGGTGCTTGCATGCTCATCGGCGCCGATATCGTCGTGCGCGCGCTGTTCGCGCCGACCGAAGTTCCGGCCGGCACCGTCACTGCCGTGCTCGGCACGCCCTATTTCCTCTATCTGCTCATGCGCAGGGAGCCCAGCAATGGCTGAAGGCCTCACCGTCGACGGTCTCACCGTCGCCTATGGCACGATCACCGCGCTCGATTCCGTTTCGCTGGCCATTCCGCCCGGCAAGATCACCGTGCTGGCCGGTCCCAATGGCTGCGGCAAGTCCACGCTCCTGCGCGCCATCAGGCGCCTTGCCGAAGCACAGGCGGGGCGCATCCTCATCGGCGATACGGATGTTTCCCGGCTCGGCCCCAAGGAAATCGCCCGCGCCATCGGCCTTCTGGCGCAAAGCCCGCAGGCGCCCGAGGACATGCTGGTGGAAGAACTGGTGCGTCTTGGCCGCTACCCGCACCAGTCGCTGCTGCAGCCGTGGAGCCCGCAGGATGCCGCAGCGGTCGAGGCGGCGCTTGCCGGCACCGGCATCGCCACCTTACGCGCCCGCCGGCTCGGCACGCTGTCTGGCGGGCAATTGCAGCGCGTCTGGATCGCCATGGTGCTGGCGCAGGAAACCGGCATCGTGTGCCTGGACGAACCCATCAACCATCTCGACATGGCGCACCAGATCGATTGCCTCGATCTCGTCACCCGCCTCAACCGCGAGCATGGCCGCACCATCGTGCTGGTCCTGCACGACCTCAACCTGGCCGCGCGCTATGCGGACCTGCTGGTATTCCTGAAACACGGCCGCATCGTTAAGGCCGGCACCCCCGCCGAACTGATGACGGCGAGCCTTATCGAAACCGTCTTCGATATCGGCTGCGAGGTCATCCGCGATCCCGTGCATGGGCGACCGCTCTGCATTCCGCGGCGCGTGCCCGTCCCGGTCGAGGCCTGAAAACAAAACCCCGGCGTGAGGCCGGGGTTTCGAAATCGATCGGAAACCTCGATGTCAGTGCGTTGCCGCCAGACCCGGTTCCAGTTCGGGGATATCGAGGCCCAGGCGTTCGCGCAGGTTGCGCTTCTTGCCGGCCAGATCGGCGATCGTGTAGCTGTCGAGCACCGAAAAGAACGCCCCGAGGGCTTCCGACAGGGCGCTGGAGAGATCGCAGCCGGCATGCAGCGGGCAGGAGACGACGCCGTCGTCCTCGAAGCACTCGGCGAGCGCGAAGCTTTCCTCGGTCAGCCGCACGACGTCGAGCAACGTCGTCTTGTCGGCCGGACGGCCGAGCCGGATGCCGCCATGCCGGCCGCGCACGGTTTCGATAATGCCGTCCTCGACCAGCGGCTTGATCAGCTTGAACAGGAACAGTTCCGAGATCGAATAGGCCTTGGCGATATCGGCCACCCGGCTGAGGTTGGGCTCGTTCACGGCGCAGTAGATCAGCGTCCGGATGGCGTAGCTCGATTGCTTGGTCAGCCGCATGACAGGCCCTTCCGAGATGTTTTCGGGGCAGGACGCCCCAATGGTTAACCCAGCCATACTCTCAACCAGGCTGGCGCTCAGGGTCTTCAAACCCTTGGTTTTGCTGGATTTACGGCCGAATCCGAATTTCTCAGCAGTCTCAATAGATTATAATCATTCTAAGCTTTGTCAACATAAGTTGACGGTCAAATTCAAGATTGTTAGGCGATATGTCCGAACACTCATTCTGGCCGCACCATGGGTAAGCACGTCTTTTGCAGTGATCTGGCGCTCATGCGTGGCGAGCCGCATGTCGGCACCGGCGCGCTGGGCGGCCGCATCCTGCTGATCGCCTGGCCGCGACGGCTGTGGCGGGCCAAGCGCAAGGCGGCTGGCATGGGCGCGGAACTGGCAGCAGCCGTTGCTTATGCCACGACCAAGACCCCTTACGTGCTCTTCATCGACCGCACCTTTTCGGACGAGACCGTGCCGCAGCTCCTCGCCTTTCCCGAGCGGCAGGCGCTCGATGGCTTAAGCGAAGGCGAACTCGCCGCCGCCATCCGGCTCTGGGCCGACGGCGGCACGCTGACCGGCCGCTACGAAGCGCGCAGCACGCTGATCTGCTGCACGGACAGCGTCACCGATACCTGCTGCGCCCGCTTCGGCTTTGCCACCTACAAGCGCCTGATCGCCAAGGCCGACCGCGAAAAATTCAACGTCCTGCAGTGCAACCACATCGGCGGCTGCCGGTTTGCCAGTTCCCTGCTCATCGTCGAAAAGCGCGAGCGCTACGGACGGCTGGCGCCCGAAGCGGTGCCGGATTTCCTTGCGGCCGTCGGCGCCGACGAAATCTACCTGCCGGCCTGGCGCGGCCGCGGCGATCTTGGCGAACCCGAACAGGTCGCCGACTTCGCAGCCCGCCGATGGGCCGAGCGCAACGGGGCAGGGGATGTCGCCGTCGCCCTTGAAGCAAGCGAACGGCTCGGGCCGTTCGCCATGCGCATCATGGCTTCGGTCGGTGCCGATACGTTGGCAATCACGCTCGCGGCACGCGAATTCCTGCGCCACGGCCATTGCCACGATGTCGAAAAGCCGGCCGAAGTGGTGACGCGCTGGCTCGCGACCGGCGTCGAAAAACTCCAGCGCCGCTGAAAAACTTTTACGCTTTTGTCGATTCCGGCTCGCTGCCAGCGATAAGGTGGTGCGAGACCGATCTCGCTTCACCAACTGGAGCCGGAACATGGAATATCTGTTGATCGTCAATCTCGATGGCGCCGCCATCGACGCCCTGCCAGAAGACGAAAAGCGCGATCTCGACGCGCGCTCGATCGGGCACGACCGCGAACTGGAAGCGCGTGGACGCCTGGTTGCCGCCCGCGCCCTGCAATCGCCCGCCACTGCCGTCACCGTCCGCGTCCGCGACGGGCGCATCTCGACGACTGACGGACCGTTTGCCGAAACGCGCGAGCAGATCGGCGGCTTCCTGCTCATCGAGGCGCGCGACCTCAACGAGGCGATCGATATCGCAGCGCAAATACCGGTGGGGCAATTCGGCTGCATCGAGGTGCGACCGACATACAAGATCCCCGGCAGCGAATGAGCGCCGGCCCGGCCGATATCGAGGCGATCTACCGCGCCCAATCCGGGCGGGTGCTGGCAACGCTCATCCGCCTGCTCGGCAATTTCGATCTCGCGGAAGAAGCGCTCCACGATGCCTTCATCGCGGCGGCAGCGCAATGGCCGCGCGACGGGCTGCCGGGCAATCCGCGTGCCTGGCTAGTATCGGCCGGGCGGTTCAAGGCGATCGACCTCATCCGCCGGCGGGCACGCTTCGATGCAGCACTCAAGGAGATCGCCGACACGCTCGATACGGAGGACCCTGAAATGGAAGAGGTTTCCATTGCCGATGACCATTTGCGCCTCATCTTTTCGTGCTGCCATCCGGCACTGCCGCCCGACGCCCAATTGGCGCTGACCCTGCGCACCGTCTGCGGGCTCACGACCGAGGAGATCGCCCGCGCTTTCCTCGCGCCGGCGCCGACCATCGCGCAGCGGATCGTGCGCGCCAAGACGCGTATCCGCGACCTCGATCTCACGTTTCGCGTACCCGAAGCCGACGAACTGCCCGAGCGGCTCGATAGCGTGCTCGCGACCATCTACCTGGTCTTTTCGGAAGGTTATGCGGCATCGCAAGGCGAAGACCTGACGCGGCCCGACATTTCGTCGGAAGCCATCCGCCTCGGCCGGCTGCTTGCGCAATTGCTGCCCGAAGCCGAAGTCTTCGGCCTGCTGGCGCTGATGCTGCTGCACGAGGCGCGGCGCCCGGCGCGGCTATCGGCGGGCGAGTTGGTGTTGCTCGCCGACCAGGATCGCAGCCTTTGGGACCATGGCCTCATCGCCGAAGCGCAGGACCTCGTCTCACGCGCCTGGGTCACGGGCACGGTGGGCACCTATACGCTGCAGGCGGCGATCGCCGCCGAGCATTGCCGTGCCGCAACGGCCGATGCCACCGACTGGGCCCGTATCGTGGCACTCTACGACATGCTGCTTACGGCCGAGCCGACGCCCATCGTTGCCCTCAACCGCGCCGTGGCCGTCGCCATGCGCGACGGGCCGGAAGCGGGCCTCATGCTGATCGCGCCGCTACTGGCCGACAAGGCGCTCGCCAACCACCACCTCGCCCATTCCGCGCGTGCCGACCTGTTGCGCCAGCTCGGCCGCAACGCCGAGGCAGAAGCGGCCTATGCCCGGGCGCTGGAGCTTGCAACGCTGGCGCCCGAACGCCGCTTTATCGAAAGGCGGCTGCAAGAACTCGGCGTCAGTAGTAGTCCTCTTCCCACTGATGGCGGACGGCTAGGACCGTAACCGTCTGCCCATCCTCGATCTCGAAGAGCATCACGTAGCCGGAAGCGCCGAACGGCACAATCAGTTCGCGCAGGAAGGGGTTGTCCGCATCGGCTTTGCGGCAACTAAACGGAAAGGCGCGCAGCAGATCGGTGCCGTGCCGGATGGCGGCAAGGGCCCGCTCGGCGGCACCATGATCCTTTTCCAGCAGGAAATCGTAGAGCCGCTGCAGATCGTCATGTGCCTGCCGCGTGTAGCGGATGCGAAAGCTCACTTCCGCTTTCCGGCCTTCGCTGCTGCCAGTTTCTCGGCAAGCCCAGCGATGACCAGATCGGCGTCAATGTAATCACCGGTGCGCCTCGCTTCATCGCGCGAGGCGAGCCCGCGGGCGATGAATTCCTGCTGCGCCTTGCGGCGGCGAATTATGTCGCGCACGGATTGCTCGACAAGACCGGAAAGGCTTTCGCCGTCCTTCAATACGCTTTCCGCCTGCAGGCGCAGTTCCGGATCGACTCGAAGCGATGGCAGCGATGCCGTTTTCACGAGAGCCTCCTTGCGTTGCATCTGCAACGCAATATAACGCATGCTGGCCGATCGGCAAGTTTCAGCTCACCACCGTGATCTTTTCGGCGGCGCGCGTGACGCCCGTATAGAGCCAGCGCTGCCGGTCGTCGCGGAAAACGAAGCTCTCATCGAAGAGATAGACATCGTCCCACTGGCTGCCCTGCGATTTGTGCACGGTGAGGCAATAGCCGAAGGTGAACTCGTCGTATTGCCGGCGCTCGGGCCAGCCAAGCTGGTCCTCTTCACCCGAAAAGAACGCCTTGTGCGTCACCACCTTGGCCTGCGCCTTGCTCGCCGCCGACACCGCCGGATCGTCGGGATCGAGCAGCATCTGGAAGCGACCGGCATTCTTGCGCTTGACCTCGGCCACAGTCCAGATCTGTCCGTTGAGCAGGCGCTTCTTGGGATCGTTCCTGAGGCAAACCAATCGGTCGCCAGCCACCGGCTCGTGGAAGGGCAGGCCGCGCAGTTCGCGGATGCGGTCGTTGTAGTCGAGCCGTGTCTTGTTGCGCCCGACCAGCACCTGGTCGGCTTCCAGCACGCCGTTGCGGTCGACGTCCTTCTTCCCGATGACGAGGCTTTCGCCATAGCGGCCGCGCTCGAGATAACCGCCTTCGCGGATATCCATTGACATGCGGATGATCGGATTGTCCGCCGCCTGCCGGTGGATTTCGGTGAGCATCAGGTCGGGCTCGCCTTGGGTGAAATAGCCGGCGCCCTGCACCGGCGGCAGCTGGAAGGGATCGCCCAAAACCAGCACCTTGGTGCCGAAGGACAAGAGATCGAGCGCCAGCGCCTCGTCGACCATCGAAACCTCGTCGATGACGATGAGGTCGGCCTTGGCGGCATCGCTTTCCGGATCGAGTGCGAAGGTCGGCTCGCCCTCCTTTTCGCTCACCAGCGAATAGATCAGCGAATGGATGGTGGTGGCGCCGCGGCAGCCGCGCTTGCGCATGACGAGCGCCGCCTTGCCGGTGAAGGCGGCGTATTTCACCGACTTCACCCCCTCGGCCAGGTGCCGGGCCAGGGTCGACTTGCCCGTGCCGGCCCAGCCGAACAGGCGGAAGACCTGCGGTCCGTTCCTGTCCTTGAGCCAGGCCGAAACCCGGCTCAGGGCCTCATCCTGCTGCGGCGACCATTGCATGCGTCAAACGATCTTGGTTGTCACTATGCCTACACCCTCGATCTCGCCATCCAGCCGGTCGCCGCGCGTCACGGCGGCAACGCCGGCCGGCGTGCCGGTGAAGATCAAATCGCCGGGCTTGAGTTCCACAAAGCCCGAAAGAAAGGCGATAGCGTCGGGCACGGCCCAGAGCAATTGGGACAAATCCCCGTCCTGGCGGACTTCGCCGTTGACGGAGAGGCGAACGGCGCCACGCTGCGGATGGCCGGTTTTGCTCGCCGGCACGATGTCGCCGATCGGGGCGGAATGGTCGAACCCCTTGGCCATGTCCCAAGGCCGCGCGAGTTTCTTGGCTTCGCCCTGGATATCGCGGCGGGTCATGTCGATGCCGGCGGCATAGCCGAAGATCGCCGCTTGCGCTTCAGCCGGCGTCAGGTCACGCCCGCCGGTCTTCAGCGCCACGACCAGTTCGATCTCGTGGTGCAGGTCCGAGGTCAGGCTGGGATAGGGCATATCGGCACCGCCCGTCACCAATGCATCGGCGGGCTTGCCGAAAAAGAACGGCGGCTCCTTGTCCGGATCGTGCCCCATCTCGCGGGCGTGGTCGGCATAATTGCGCCCGACGCAATAGATGCGCCGCACCGGAAACAGGCCGCCTCCCTTGACGGGCACGGCGACGATGGCGGGCGGGGCAATGACATATTCGGACATGGATGATTCCCTTGCGGCTTGCCGTACCTGCCTAGCGCGATGCGGCGTTTGCGTCACGCGCGATCTCGTGGCATGAGCCATGCGGTCATTTTCCCGAGGAGCTTCAAGTGACCATCACCCGCATCAAGCCCGGCAAGCGCATGAGCGAGGCCGTCCGCCACGGCAATACCCTCTATCTCGCCGGCCAGGTGGCGGATGACGCCAATGCCACGATCGAGGTGCAGGCGCGCCAGGCGCTCGGTGCCGTCGAAGCGGCGCTCGCCGCAGCCGGCAGCAGCAAGTCGAAACTGCTTTCGATGCAGGTGATCCTCGCCAATATGGGCGATTTCGCCGCCATGAACGCGGTCTACGACGCCTGGATCGATCCGGCCAACCCGCCGACGCGCGCGACGATCGAAGCGCGCCTGGCGGCACCCGGCTACAAGATCGAAGTCATCGCGGTCGCCGCCATCGACTGACGATCCTAGCGGAGATCGATATAGGGCACGCCCCGATCGTCGATCTCTGCAAAACTTTCGGCATAGCCGGCGTCGGCATAGCGCATGACGCCGAGCGCCGTATCGTTGCTGAGCGCATGATGCAGCCGCTCGTCGGCTTCGGGCGTGCCGTCGGCCACCAGCGTCACCCCGGCGCTGGTCATATAGCCGGCATAGCCGCCACCGCCCGAATGGACGGCGACGAGGTCGGCCATCGACGAACAGAGCAGCATGGCATCGAGCAGCGGCCAGTCGGCGATGGCGTCCGAGCCGTCCCGCATGTTCTCGGTCATGATGTTGGGATGCGCCATCGCCCCGGCATCGAGATGGTCGCGCGAGAACGCCACCGGCCCCTTGAGCGTGCCATCGGCAACCAGCCGGTTCACCGCCAGCGCCAGTTGCGTTCTTTCCACATGGCCGAGCCAGGCGATGCGCGCCGGCAGGCCCTCGAAGGGGACGTAACGGCGCGCCAACCCGATCCAGCGCGAAACGACGCTGTTGGCCGAAAACATTTCGAGCACGAGGTCGTCAATGCGGGCAATATCGCTCGCCTCCCCCGATAGCGCCATCCAGCGGAACGGCCCGATGGCGCGGGCGAATAGCGGCCGCAAATAGGCCTCGGTGAAGATCTTGATGTCGAAGGCATTGCCGACGCCACCCTCACGGGCCTGCGTGCGGATGAGGTTGCCGTTGTCGAAGACTTCGGCGCCGCGCTTCTGGAATTCAAGCATGGCGGTCACTTGCGCAACGATCGAGGCGCGGCTTAGGGCCATCAGGCTTTGCGGGTCGTCCTTGCGTCTTTGCCGCACCTCATCAAGGCTAAGCCCTGCCGGCACGTAGCCATAGATGAGGTCATGGGCGGAAGTCTGGTCGGTGACGATGTCGGGCGTAACGCCGCGGCGCACCAGTTCGGGATAGATGTCGGCGGCATTGCCGATGAGCCCGACAGAGAGCGGGCGCCTGGCTGCCACCGCCTCATTGATTATGGCCAGAGCTGTATCGAGATCGGTGGCGATTTCTTCGAGATAGCCGATCTCCATGCGGCGGCGCGCGCGCTCGGGGTCGATCTCGATGCAGAGGATCGCGGCATTGGCCATGCGCCCGGCCAGCGGCTGCGCCCCGCCCATGCCACCGAGGCCCGCCGTCAGCACGAATCGTCCGGCAAGATCGCCGCCGAAGCGCTGTTCGGCGATGCGCATGAAGATTTCGAACGTGCCCTGGATGACGCCCTGGCTGCCGATATATTGCCAGGCGCCGGCCGTGAGCCCACCCCAGGCGATCAGCCCCTTTTCCTGCAACTGGTAGAACACTTCGGGCTTGGCCCATTGCCCGACGATGTTGCAATTGGCCATGATGACGAGGGGCGCTTTGGCATGCGTCTGCAAGAGCCCGATCGGCTTGCCCGACTGGATGAGCAGGGTCTGGTCCTCATCCATCGTCTTGAGAGCGGCAACAATCGCCTCGTGGGCCCGCCAGTTGCGCGCCGCCTTGCCGAGGGCGGCGTAGACGACGAGATTGTCCGGGTCCTCGCCCACCGCGAGAACGTTTTCCAGAAGGCGCAGCAAGGCTTCCTGCCGCCAGCCCTTGGCGCGCAGTTCCGGGCCGCCGGGAATGGGAAAATTCGGATGGCGCGGATTGGGTTTGGGCATGGCTCAGCTCAGTGCATATCTGGCGATCTCGATGCCCATTGCCGCTTCGACCGGGGGATAAACGCTCGGATCGAGCACGCTGGAGGCGAGCGGGATCACCGTCTTGGGCACGTGCAGGACGAAGATGTGCATGCCCTCGCGCACCTCACCGACGCTCAGCGGTATGCCGGCGGCATCGAGCGTGGTGATGACGTCGGGGAAGGTGGCGAGCCGCGTGCCGCCAGCGTCCGCGACCGCCATGTATTCATTCATCACGTGCAGTACGTGCGCGCCGTCGCCCATGCCGATGGTGATGGTGCCGATGTCGAAGGCCTGGTTGGTGTAGACGACGTCCTTCTTCGTCACCGTGCCGCGGGCCAGTATGGTGCCGCCGGTGGTTTCGACGATGGCGTCGATGACTTTCGAGCCGCCCTTCGCTTCGGCGGCGATGATCGCTTCACCCAGTTTCAGGGCCAGCGAGATGCCGCCGAGCGCCGCATTGGCGGCGACGTAGGCGGCGCGGACGGGATTGCGGCAGGAGGCGATGAAGCCGCCCGACTGGTCGGCGGCGGTGCGCAGGATCGGAGAAATCTTCGCCGTCGCGCCTTTCACCACCAGCTCGATGTAGCGGCTGTCGGCGCGGTTGCCGCCGACGGCGGTCTGGATCATCGGCGCGGGCGAACCGGCGAGGCCGATACTGCCCATGTCGCCGGTCGGGTGGGCGCGCACATCGCCCACCGCGTCCACGACCCTGGCGCCGAGCACGGCGGCGGGCAGCCAGGCATTGAGCGTCGAGGACTTGCCGTTCTGCCCGATGATGAGGCCGGCGAGCTTTTCACCGAGTTCGTCCTGCAGGAGCTGCGCCGCCTTCACGTAGTCGATGCCCTGCATTTCCCACGGCGTCGTCGATGCCGGGGCGCCGATGGCGGCGGCGGTGGCGATCCAGTCATCCGGTCCGAGTTCGTCTATCGAGACCAGTTCCGGCTTGCCGACGGAGACGGCCGCGCGGCCGAGCATGCGGCCATGGTCGGCCCAGCCGCCGCCACCCGCCGCATAGACCGAACCGCCCTTCACGGCCGGCTCGATGTCCTTTTCGGTCAAAATCCGGCCCATCAGGCTTTCCTCCGCCTGCCCAGCGTACGGGCGGTCAGGATGTTTTCGACGCCCGCCAGCCCGTCATAGATCAACACCGCCAATACCGCGACGACGACGCCACCCTGCAGCAGGAAGGCGACATTGTAGGCCGAAATGCCGGCGATGATGACTTCGCCCAGCGTCTTGGCGGCAACCGTCGAGCCGATGGTTGCGGTGGCGAGCGAAATCACCGTAGAGAGACGGATGCCGCCGAGAATCACCGGTAGCGCCAGCGGCAGTTCGACCTTGATGAGCCGCTGCCAGCCGGTCATGCCCATGCCGCGCGCCGCTTCCATCACCGCTGGCGGCAGCGTGGTAAGGCCGGTGAGCGTATTCTCGAAGATCGGCAGCAGGCCGTAAAGAAACAGCGCCACTAGGGTCGGCGCCGTACCGAAGCCAAGCGACGGCACGGCTAGCGCCAAAACCGCCACCGGCGGAAAGGTCTGGCCGATATTGGCGATGGACCGCGACAGCGGCAGGAATTCGGCGCCGAACGGGCGCGTCACCAGGATAGCGAGGCTTACCGCAACGATCGTTGCCAGTACCGTCGCGATCGCCGTGATGGCGAGATGGCTCAAGGTGATGTCGACGAGGCTCGCCGGGTAGATCGCCGGCTGGCCGTTGCTGGTGAAGGGCAGCAGCAGCGGCTCAAACGTTATCGGGCTCATGAGGAAGGCGATGAGCAACGCCAGGACGATCAGCCGGACGACGAGCCCGATCCTCATTGCGGCCTCGCGGCGCGCCGGCTCAACTCGGCGAGCGTCACGCGGCCGATCTGCTGGCCGCTTTCCTCCACCGGCAGGGCCTGCCGGCCCGACCACAGCATTTCGGCATAGGCGTCGCGCAGCGTCTTTTCCGCCGCAATCGGCGTGCCCGCCGCCTCGCCCGGCTCGACGGCATCCCTGACCGGGGCCAGCGACAGCAGCCGGAACGGGCGCTCGCCCACCCCGATCAGTTCGTCGACGAATTCGGTCGCAGGATGACCGATGATCTCCTCGGGCGGCGCATATTGCAGCAATTGCCCCTTGTCCATGACGGCGATGCGGTCGCCGAGATGGATCGCCTCCTCCATGTCATGCGTCACCAGCACGATCGTGGTGCCGAATTGCTTCTGGATGGCGATGAGGTCCTCCTGCGCCTTGGCGCGGATGATGGGGTCGAGCGCCCCGTACGGCTCGTCCATCAGCAGGATGTTGGGCTCGGCCGCGAGCGCCCGCGCGACGCCGACGCGCTGCTGCTGGCCGCCCGAAAGCTCGGCCGGCATGCGGTCGCGATACTGGCTTGGCTCCAGCTGGAAGAGGTCGAGCAATTCGTCGGTGCGTGCCGCGATCTTGCGCCTGTCCCAGCCCAACAGCTTGGGAACGGTGCCGATGTTCTGGCCGACCGTGCGATGCGGAAACAGGCCGTGCCCCTGGATGACGTAGCCGATGCGGCGCCGCAATTCGTAGGCCGGCAGCGCCCGCGTGTCCTCGCCGTCGATCTTCACCGCCCCCGATGTCGGCTCGACCAGCCGGTTGATCATCCTGAGCAGCGTCGTCTTGCCAGAACCGGACGTACCGACGACGGCAGCGATCGTATGGGCCGGCACGGTGAGCGTCACGGCATCGACGACAGTGACGCCGTCATATTGCTTGCTCAGCGCCTCGATCTCGATCATGTCCCGGCCTCCCTTCTGCCGTGGCTGGCCATTTCAACGAAGGCGTCCAGCACCACGGCGGCAGCGAAGGCCAGGGCCACGGTCGGCACGGCGCCGAGCAGGACCAGGTCCATCGCAGTCTGCCCGATGCCCTGGAAAACGAAGACGCCGAAGCCGCCGCCGCCGATCAGCGCCGCGATCGTTGCCAGACCGATATTCTGCACCAACACGATGCGGATGCCGGTCAGGATCACCGGAAAGGCCAAAGGCAGCTCGACGCCGAACAGGCGCTGCCGGTCGGTCATGCCCATGCCGCGTGCCGCATCGTTGGCCGATTCCGGAACGCCGACGAGCCCGACGACGGTATTGGCGACGACAGGCAGCAGCGAATAGAGGAACAAAGCGAGCAGGGCCGGCGCTGCGCCGATGCCGGAAATGCCGATGGCGGCTGCCGCCGGCACCTGCATCGCCAGCCAGCCGAGCGGAGCGATCAGGAGCCCGAACAGCGCTATCGAGGGGATGGTCTGCACGGCGTTGAGTACATTGAGTACGCCGGTGCGAAGTTTGGGATGACGATAGCAGGTGATGCCGAGCGGCACGCCAATCACGGCCGCTGCGGCAAGCGAGCCGAAGGCAAGCAATATATGCGTGCGCCCCTCGCGCCAGAAGGCATCGGCGCGCGTTGCATATTCCTTGAGGATGGAGAGATCGTTCCAGCCGCCGCTCCATAAGAGCGCGCCGATGGCGAGCGCCACGCCGGCAAGCAGGCCGATGCGCGGCCAGGGTCTGAGCTGCAGCCGCGTCAGCGCGTCGGCCGCCATCAGCGCAAAGGCAAAGCTCACGACCCAGAAGCCGGCGCCGGGCGAGATACGCGCGAACGTGTTGCCCTCGGGCGTGAGGTGAGTGCCGGCGCGGCCGACGAAGACGGCGAGCACGGCGAGGACAGCGAGGCTGACGACGAGCCGGACCAATGTCGGCGTCTTGTAGAAGGCCGTGACGATGCCGATGCCGGTGGCCAGCGCAACGACGCCCGCCTCGAGGGGAGGAAGCGCAGCGAACACGGTCCGCGCCTCGCCGAGCACGATACGGTTGGCACGGAACACGACAAAGGGCAGGAAAATCCAGGCCGCCGCCGCGATCACGGCGATGACGATGCCGAGCTTGTCGAGATTGACGACGCTTCTCCGCGTTGAGCCGATCGCTTCACTCATCGTCTGCTCGCTGCCGGACTTCTTTTAGGGAAAGGCAAGGGGACGGCGCGCCCCCTTGCCGACGCGCTTACTTCAGAAAGCCGTTCTTGGTGAGGAAGTCAGTGGCGACCGCCGCCGCCGGCTCACCACCGACCTGCACGCGGCCGTTGAGCTCTTGCAGCGTCGTGAGGTCGAGCTTGGCGAAGACCGGGGCCAGCAGCTCCTCGATCTGCGGATATTGCTTCAGCACTTCCTCGCGGATGATCGGCGCCGGCTGGTAGACCGGCTGCACGCCCTTGTCGTCGTCCATGACGACGAGGCCCGAAGGGGCGATGCCGCCGTCGGTGCCGTAGACCATGGCGGCATTGACGCCCGAAGTCTGCTGGGCCGCGGCGGCAATCGTCGCCGCCGTATCGCCGCCCGAAAGCGTCACCAGCTGATCGGGCTTCAATTCGAACCCATAGGCCTTCTGAAAGGCCGGGAGCGCCGCCGGGGAATTGACGAATTCCGAAGAGGCCGCAAGCTTCACCTCGCCGCCACCGGCAACCCATTTGCCGAAATCGCTAAGGGTCTTGAGCTTATTGGGCTCGGCGACGTCGCTCCTTACGGCAATGGCCCAGGTATTGTTGGCCGGGGCCGGCGCCAGCCAGACGATCTTGTTGGCGTCGTAGTCGAGCTTCTTGACCTCGTCATAGGCCTGCTGCGCATTGTTCCAGATCGGCTTGTCGGCTTCGTTGAAGAAGAAGGCGCCGTTACCGGTATATTCAGGGTAGATGTCGATCTGGCCCGACGTGATCGCCTCGCGCACCACGGGGGTGGCGCCAAGCTGGATTTTGTCGGTCACCGGCACGTCGTTGGCCTTGAGCACCTGCAGGATGATGTTGCCGAGAACCCCGCCCTCGGTGTCGATCTTGGAGGAAACCACCACCTGGGCGTTCGCCGCGCCGATGGTGAGGGCCAGAGCCGTTGCGGCGCCGAGCAGTTTCATCGTCAGTCGCATGATGCACTCCCGTTGCTGTCCTTGGCCAAGCGCCAAGCTGTTGCCTACCCTATCGATTCCTCAACGCCTCACCAACCCTTTGCGTTCGGGCGTCCGTTCTCTACAACGCACCAAGCGCGAAAAAGCCATCCGGTTCGTCCAGCGGAGCGAGCGAAATCAATCCGCTCATTGCCTCGTCCGAGCCCAATACGCTTTCGATCGCCTCGACTTCTGCCGAGAGCGGCCGGTCGATGCGGTAGAATTCGGCGTGGCTGCGCACGATGTCGTAGACCATGGCCGGCACGCCTTTCGGGCGATCACCGAGAATGTCCATGGCCTGGGCCGAAAGCAGGCCTTCCAGCGCCGCCAGGCGCCGGAGCGCCCGCACCTGCCGCTCGAAGCGCTCGACGACCAGCGGCAGGAAGGCCGCCTCGTCCTCGATGCCGCCGGCGACGACCATGGCCTGCGCCGAAATCGGCGCCGCCATGGAATGGACACGCGCAAACAATTCACCGGCAAGCTTGATGATCGGGCCGAAGCCGGTGGCGATGATGCCGGGCGGCACCAGGTTGATGGGCAGGTCGCGCCGGGCGCCGTTGCCGAGCAGCACGCAGCGGTTGAAGGAATTGCGCGCCGCATGCGCCAGCGCCAGTTGCGCCGTCTGCAGGAACACGGTGACATCGAGGGGGAGCGAGCCGCCTGAAGTCAGCACCTGGCCTTCCACCACAACCGGATTGTCGTCGGTGCGGCCGGTTGCCGCCAAAACCGTGCGGCCGGCTATGGCGAGGCTCTCGAACGTGGTGCCGAAGACCTGGGCCAGCATGCGCAAGCTCAGCGGATCCTGGATGTGGGTGGCATCGGGCCAATCCCAGCCGCGGGCATGCTCGAAGAGCCAGGCACCGACCATGGCCTCGCGCTCGGTGCCGACATGGGCAACGGCCTTCCAGGGGTCGCGCGAGGCGCCGAGCGCTCCGGCCGTGGTGAGGCTGGTCGCCAGCAGCATGCGCACCGCCGCGGCCCCCATGCGAATGGCATTGGCCGCCGCCGCATAGCCGACGCCGTTGATCGAAATGGAGGCAAGGCTGTCGCGCGGCGCCATGATGATCGGGGCCAGGCCGGCCTCGGCAAGCGCTGCTTCCGCCGAAAGCCTTCGACCCTGGTAGATGGCTTCGCCGACGCCGGTCAGGACGGCGCCGATCTGGCCCATGAGGCCGATATCGGCGCAGCCGATCGAGCCGGTGCGGCGGACGACGGGGACGACATCGGCCGACAAAAGCCGCAGATAGGCATCGACCAGTTCGACCGTACAGCCGACACGGCCGGTGAGCGCGGTGTTGACGCGGATAGCCATGGCGTTGCGCACGACGGCATTGGGGAAGGGAGCGCCGGTGCCGAAGTGGTGGGCGCGCACCAGGCCCATGCTGAAGGTCTCGTAGTCCTCGGGCGACCACTCGATGTCCTTCATGGCGCCAACGCCGGTGGTCGAGCCATAGACAGGCATGCCGGCGGCGATGCGCTTTTCGACAACGGCGCGGGCCTGGCGCACGCGCTCCAGCGCTTCCGGATCGGCCACCGGCACCGCCAGCCCCGCCCCAATCCGCGCCATTGTGGCAAAGCTCAGCGGCTTGCCATTGAAGCGCACAGGCGTGACGGCGACGGTCATGGTTCAAAACTCCGCTTGAAGCTTTGCCTTGATAGCACGGTCCCCGGATTTTAGGTGCCGTATCTCCCGATCCCCAACGCCTTGGCGTCGATCTCCGGCTCCACCCCCGAGATCAGGTCGGCCAGTACGCGGCCCGAGCCGCAGGCCATGGTCCAACCCAACGTGCCGTGCCCGGTATTGAGGTAGAGATTGCCGTATTGGGTTCCCCCGATCACCGGCGGACCATCCGGCGTCATCGGCCTGAGGCCGCACCAGAAGCTCGCTTCCGCCAATTTGCCGCCGCCGGCAAACAGGTCAGTCAGCGAATGGACGAGCGTCGCCTTGCGGGCCGGCCGCAATTTCAGGTCGAACCCTGCAACTTCCGCCGTACCGCCGACGCGGATGCGGGTGCCGAGCCGGGTGATCGCAACCTTGTAGCTTTCATCCATCACCGTCGAGACCGGGGCCTTGGCCTCTTCGGCGACGGGCAGGGTGATGGAATAGCCCTTGACCGGATAGACCGGCAGGTCGAGCCCGAGCGGGGCAAGGAGAAGCGGCGTATAGGAGCCCAAGGCTGCCACATAGGCATCCGCCGTCAGCGTACCGGCGCTGGTTTCGATACCGGTGACGCGTCCACCCGCCGCCGCGACGCTTTTGATTTCGATGCCGTAGCGGAAGGTCACGCCCTTCGCGGCCGCCAATTCCGCAAGCCTTTCGGTAAACATATGGCAATCGCCGGTCTCGTCGTGCGGCAGTCGCAGGCCGCCGGCAATCTTTCCCCTGGCGGCGGCGAGGCCGGGCTCGGCGGTAATGCACCCATCGGCATCGAGCACTTCGTAGGGCACGCCGAATTGATCGAGCACCGCCATGTCCTTTTGGGCGCCTTCGACCTGGTGGGAATTGCGAAAGACCTGCAGCGTTCCGAGCGCACGCTCGTCATAGGCGATGCCGATTTCCTGGCGCAGCGCCTTGAGGCGGTCGCGACTGTATTCGGCAAGCGGCACCATGCGCGCCTTGTTGCGGGCGTAGCGGTCCGATGTGCAATTGGCGAGCATCTGCGCCATCCAGCGCCATTGCCGGGGATCGAGATGCGGGCGCACGACCAGCGGCCCGTGGCGCATCAGCAGCCATTTGATCGCCTTTAACGGCACGCCCGGACCGGCCCAGGGAGAGGCATAGCCGGGCGAAATCTCGCCGGCATTGGCAAAGCTGGTTTCGAGCGCGGGGCCGGGCTGGCGCTCGATCACTTCCACCTCGTGGCCGGCCCCGGCGAGGTACCAGGCGGTGGTGACCCCGATGACGCCGCTGCCAAGTACCAAGACGCGCATGACGAACCCCCAATATTTGGCCCCATCTTAGCCGTCCTGTCAGCGGCGGAAAGCCTTGACTTTCGGGGCGAATGGCCGCAACCACCGCACCGCCTTAAGGCTTGGTTAAGCATAGTGGCGCAAGGCTGGACGATGCAAAGCCGGCAGTCTGCCGGAGGAGTTTGGAAAAATGGGGCTTGCGGCCCGCAAGCAGCTTGATGTCCTCGATGCGCCGGTGCCGCAGATGGCGGCGCTGCCGTGGCGCAAGGGCAGGAATGGCGGCATCGAGGTGCTGATGGTCACCTCGCGCGTTTCCGGACATTGGCTCATTCCCAAGGGCTGGCCGATGCCGGGCAAGAGCGATCCCGAGGCGGCGCGGATCGAGGCCCTGGAAGAGGCCGGCATTACCGGCAAGATTTCGCCGATCGCGCTCGGCAGCTATCGTTACGAAAAGCTGCGCAAGGACGGTACCAGCATCGAATGCACCGTCACCGTCTATCCGCTGGCGGTGAACGAAGAGCGCAAGAACTGGCGCGAACGCGCCTCGCGCCAGCGGCGCTGGTTCCCGCTCGAAGAGGCCGCCAACAAGGCTTACGAGCCGGGATTGCGGGCGCTGCTCGGCATGCTCGATCCGGCAACGGTGCTCTCGGCAACATCGCCGGCATAGGCCAGCTGCATATCCTCGATTTCCGTCAGCGCTTCCGTAAAGGCGCTCCAGTCATCGCTTTCGGCGATCGGCGCCCACAAAGCCTCCATTTCTTCGATCAGCATGGTGCGGGGCTTTTCCCGCGCGAAATAGGGATGCTTGAGATTGACGCTGGCACTGGCCGCAGAGCCTTCGATGAGATCGGCGAGCGGGCGGAAGCCTTCGCTTGCATAAAGCTCCGCCGATGGCGAGCGCGCCGCCCGTTCGGCACTGAGCGCACCGCCGCGCCAATCGAAGAAGAACTGCTCGTAAGGCGCATGGCTTTCGGCAAGGAAGGCTATGATTGCAGCAACCAGCGCGCCGTCGGCCTCATCGCCTGCCGATGCGAGCCCGAGCCGCCGCAGCAGGGCCGAAGCCAGTTCGGCGCGAAAACGCGGCCAGAACGTATTGAGCGCGGCTTCCAGCGCCGGGATGTCCGCAAGCGGCACGAGGCATTCAGCGAGGCGCGTCAGGTTCCAGGCCAGCGCATCGGGCTGGCGGCCGAAACTGTAGAGCCCCGTCTCGTCGAAATAGGCGGCGGTGAAGTTGGGATCGTAGGCAGGCAGGAAGCGCCATGGGCCGTAATCGAAGCTCTCGCCGGTGATGTTGACGTTGTCGGAATTGATGACGCCATGGACGAACCCGGCGGCGATCCATTGCGCCCCCAGACGGGCGACATTGGCGGCCACCGCTTCGAGGAATTGCACGCTGTTCATCCGCCGTTCATCGGCCCGGCGAATGTGTGGCAGATACGTCGCCAGGCAATGATCGACCAGTTTTTCGAGGCTTTCCGTGTCCCGCAGAAACGCGAGCCGCTCGAAGGTTCCGATGCGGATATGGGAATGGCTCAACCTGACGAGAACGGCAGATCGCGTGGGCGACGGCTCGTCGCCGCGATAGAGTTCCTCGCCGGTTTCAACCAGCGACAGCGATTTCGAGGTGTAAACACCCAATGCTTCCAGCATGCTGGTCGCAAGCACTTCGCGCACGCCGCCCTTGAGGGTGAGCCTGCCGTCACCGCCGCGCGACCATGGCGTTACCCCGCTTCCCTTGGTGCCGAGATCGAGCAGGCGCCCATCGGCAAGATCGAAGAGCTGGGCATAAAGAAACCCACGCCCATCGCCGAGGTCGGCATTGTAGCTGCGGAACTGGTGGCCGTGATAGCGCAAAGCCAACGGCTTGGGGAAACTGCCGGGAAGCGGCGAGAAGCGGCCGAAATGGTCGAGCCATTGTGTCTCGCCGAGATTGCCGAGACCGATGCGCTCGGCCCAGAACTGGTTGCGATAGCGCAGGACGGTTTGCGGAAAATCGGCCGGCTCCACCACGTCGTAAAAGGCCGGGCCGAGATCGGCATGGCGCGTACTGGGGCGATAAGACGGCATCGTCAAACTGGTCCTTGCCTTTAAAGCCGGGCAGCGTCTATCTCAGTGCTCTCAAAAGGAGAGCCGCCATGCCCGATCTGTTGGTCCGCCTCTATGACCTGCCGCAACTCGAATCCGAGCGCAAGGTTGCCGATGCCGGCATTGCCGTGCGCCGGGCGCTGGCGCCGGAAGGCGAGTTGATCCGCGAATGGATCGGCAAGCATTTCGACCATCACTGGGTCGCCGAAGCCTCGGCGGCACTGGCGCGCTCGCCGACGACGATCCTGATCGCCATCAAGGACAACAGGCTTTTGGGCTTTGCCTGCTACGATACGACGGCCAAGGGTTTTTTCGGCCCGACCGGGGTCGACGAGGCGGAGCGCGGGCAAGGGATCGGCGAGGCGTTGCTGATCGCAACGCTGCGCGCCATGCGCGAGGCCGGCTATGGTTATGGCTTCATTGGCGCCGCCGGCCCGGTGGGCTTTTACCAGCGCCGGCTCGACGCCATCGTGATCCCGGATTCCGAACCCGGCGTCTATAAGGGGATGTTGCGCCGCCCCAAAACGTGAAGTGCCCCGAGCTTTCGTGCAACGCTCCGGGCGGCTCGTGGATTTAGCTAGCACACGAGACGAGGAGCAGATCATGGCTAGCAACGACGACAAGGCTCGCGGCAAGCCCGACGACAAAGCCGCAGCGTTCAAGGACGGCAAGAAACCCGGACCCGCCGATTCGGAAACCCAGGTGCGGCCCGCAGGCCCGGAATCGCAGAAGAACCCGCCCAAGAAGTGGGACAAGGTCGACGAGGCCGCCGACGAATCGTTCCCGGCGAGCGACCCGCCGGCCTATTGATCTCGAACTTATAAAAAAGGCGGGGCTTTCGGGCCCCGCCTTTTTGCTGTCGTCACCTGTGGATGAACAGCAGGATGATGATGATCAACCAGATCGGCACGCCCAGGAGCCAAAGACCGATTGCACGAAACATGACAGTTCTCCTTCCTGGATCCTAGAAGCGCCGGAAGACGTCGGCAAAGACGGTGCCTTCGTCGCGATGCCTGCCGCCTATCTGCGCCGCCCAATAGGCGCCAACGGCGCTGACGAGCAGGGCGGCAGCGGTGAGGAAGGCCGCAAGCACAGTGGTGCGGCGGGTCTTTTCGGCGATGTCGGCCGCCTGCGCCTTGGCATTGTCGACGGCGGTCAGGACCTGGTCGACGCGCGCCGTGGCTTCGTCCTGCGAAAGACCGGTATTGGCGGCAACGAGCTGGCCGAGATAGGCCTTGTCGTCATCCGACACCGAGCCTGTCGCCGCGCTCTGCACCAGGATGCGGCCGATCTCGTCACGAGCCGCGGCGGTATCGGCGGGAAGCGTCAGCGCCGGGGCTGCGGGCGTGGTTGCACCAACATCGGCCGGCGGTATCGGCGTGCCAGGGGTTGCGGCGGCCGGGGGCGTTGCCGGTGCAGCAGCCCCGGCTTCCGTGGCAGGTGCAGCAGGACGCAGCAGCATATCGGCAAAGTAACCGGTGGCATCGCCGATATCGCCGGCGGCATTGCCGGCGGCCTGGGTGATGGCCGAAGCCGCACCGCCTACGGCGCTGGCGGTGGCGCCGATGCCGCCGAGAGCGAGCAGGGCGCCGACGATCAGGCCCCCACCCCAGACGAGCAGGCCATGGGCGCCGTCGCGAACGTCGGATTCGTGCTCGGTGGCGTCATGCCGCCGCCGACGCAGGCGGCCAGTGAGATAGCCGCCACACATGAAGCTCGAAATCTCGACCCAGAGCAACCAACTGGCCGCGGCAATGCCGATCCAGATCGGATTGACGTCATCGGCCGCATCGAAATTGACGAAGCTGAGGCCGATGGCCGAGCCGAAGGTCAGGAGCAGTATGGAAATGGCCGAAGCCATAACGATGCCGGCAATGATCGCCGGCCAATCGACATAGGAGCCCTCCGCGCTTGTCGGCACGGCATCGGTGGTCACCACGGTGACCTCGGTTGGAGTATCGACAGCCATCTTGCTTCTCCGCTCAGCGCAGACCGAAGAAGCTCAGGATGGCCATGATGACCACGACAAGCCCGACGAGATAGATAATGCCATTCATTTGAATCTGCCTCCATTGGCACAGTTGATGGCAGATCAACCTGAGTCCTGTGAATTCGTTCCTTCGGCCTCGTGCAATCCTCACGAACGAACGGGACGGAACCGGCTCGCGGCTCCGCCCCGTCGCAACGTGACCTCAGGTTCCGGACTTGAGGCTATTCGGCGTCGGTTATCTCGGTCGTGTAGGCGCCCTCGTCCGGCTCCTTGGTGATGGCGGGGTTTTCACCATCCTTGGAGGCGAGCAGGGTGGCGACGGTCTGCTTGAAGTCATCGACATTGAGCGCGCCCTTGAAATCGGGATCGATCAGCTTGGCGACCTCGCCCATCATATATTGCTGGTGATCAAGCGTGGCGGCGCCGGAATCGTCGCTGTCGACGACGATCTGGGCGGCTTCATCGGGATTTTCGACGGCATATTGCCAGCCCTTCATCGAAGCCCGCACGAAGCGCACAAGGGCATCCTTGAAGGCGGCATCGGAGAGCCGGTCCTGCATGACGTAAAGACCATCCTCAAGCATGCCGACGCCTTCGTCGCGATAGTTGAAGACGACGAGGTCGTCGGGCTTGAGGCCGCCATCGAGCACCTGGCCGTATTCGTTGTAGGTCATGGTGGAAATGCAGGCGGCCTGCTTTTGCAGCAGCGGATCGACGTTGAAGCCCTGCTTCAGCACTTCCACGCCATCAGCGCCGCCTTGCGTGGGCAGGCCGAGCTTGGCCATCCAGGCATAGAACGGATATTCGTTGCCGCCGAACCAGACACCCAGCGTCTTGCCCTTGAAGTCGGCGGTGCTCGCTATGCCCATGTCCTTGCGGCAGGTGAGCAGCAGGCCCGAATTCTTGAACGGCTGGGCGATGTTGACGAGGTTGACGCCCTTTTCGCGGCTGGAGAGCGCATCGGCCAGCCAGTCGATGACGACATCGGCGGTGCCGCCGACCAGTGCCTGCACCGGCGTTACGTCGGTCGAGGCCGCATCGATGGACACATCGAGGTTCTCGTCGGTGTAATAGCCCTTGGACTGGGCGACGTAATAGCCGGCGAACTGCGCCTGCGGCACCCATTTGAGCTTGAGCTTGATGGGATCGGCGGCATGAGCCGTCCCCATTCCGGCGAGCAGCGCGCCCACGAGGGCGGCCGCGACGATCGATTTCTTCATGACTTTACCCTTCCCTGTTACCCCTCACCCCTGTCCACCGCGGACAGACGGGTGCCAGAACGTCACCGCCCGTTCGACGAGCGCGACGACACCGTAAAAGACCGATCCCGCAACGGCCGATACGGCGATTTCCGCCCAGACCAGGTCGATATCCATGCGACCGACCGCGGTCGAGATCCGGAACCCCATGCCCACGACCGGGGTGCCGAAGAATTCCGCCACGATTGCGCCGATCAAGGCCAGAGTCGAGTTGATCTTGAGGGCGTTGAAGATGAACGGCGCCGCGGCGGGCAGGCGCAGCTTGAACAGCGTCTGCCAGTAGCTCGCGGCGTAGGAGGCCATGAGGTCGCGCTCCATGGCGACGGTGACGTTGAGCCCGGCCACGGCGTTCACCAGCATCGGAAAGAAGGTCATGATGACGACGACGGCCGCCTTCGACGGCCAATCGAAACCGAACCACATGACCATGATGGGGGCGATGCCGACGAGCGGCAGCGCCGAAACGAAATTGCCGATCGGCAGCAGGCCGCGCTTGAGGAAGGGCGAGCGGTCGATGGCGATGGCAACGCCCAGTCCCACGGCATTGCCGATGACGTAGCCGGCGAGCACGGCCTTCAGGAAGGTCTGCTGGAAGTCGGCGGCGAGCATCGGCAGGTTCCCGGTAATGCGCTCCCAGATCGCCGAAGGCGGCGGCAGGATGACCGAGGGTACGTTGCCGCCGCGGATGCCGGCTTCCCAGAGCAGCAGGATGGCGGCGCCGAAGGCGATGGGGATCAGCATGCCGGTCCAATTGCTTTTCGATGCAGCGGCAAGCCGGTTGGCGAGGCGTTCGGCAAAGGCCCAGGCGAGGAACCAGACGCTGGCCAGCAGGCACCAATAGCCGGCGCCGGCGGCGGTGAAACCTTCCAAGGCGGCAATGGCCACGACCCCGCCAAGCAGCGCGAGCAGGCCGAGCGCGAGCGGCGGCTGGCTTTTGGCCAGCAGCGCTACCGTCGCAACGATCAGCAGCAGCAAAGCAAGGACAGGCAGATAATCCCAGGCATGCAGGATCGCCCCGTCGCGCGTGCCGAGCGACTGGGTCAGCGCCAGCAGCGCAAAGGCGACGGCGATGCGGGCGAGCAGGCGATCGAAACTCATGCCGGTCGCACCCCCATGCGGCTGACGGTTATGCGTTCGGCAAGTCCAACCAGGGCCACCAATGCGCCGGCGAGGATGGCCGCCAGCACCAGCGCCGACCAGAGCTGCACCATCTGGCCGTTATAGGAGCCGATCAGCAGCTTGGCGCCGAGACCGGCCTGCGCGCCCGTCGGCAGTTCGGCGACGATAGCGCCGACGAGGCTTGCCGCGACGGCAACCTTCATCGAAGCAAACAGGAACGGCACGGCGGTCGGCCAGCGCAGCAGCTTCAGCATCTGCCAGGTGGTAGCGCTGTAGGTGCGCATCAAATCGGTCTGGATGAGTTCGGGGCTCCTGAGGCCCTTCACCATGCCGACGACGACCGGAAAGAAGCTCAGATAGGTGGAAATGACCGCCTTGGAAAAGAGCTGGGCGGCATCGGCCTTGAGGTGCAGCACTTGCGCGATAGCGTTCTGGCCGGTCAACAGATTGTAGCAGAGGACGACGATTACCGGCGCCACGGCCAGGATCGGCACGGTCTGGCTGGCGATGATCCAGGGCATCAAAGAACGGTTGGCGGCGTGGTTGTGGACGATGAAGACCGCCAGCAGCACGCCCAATATCGTGCCCATGACGAAGCCGAGAAGCGTTGCCGAGAGCGTGATCCAGGCGTGGTAGAGCAGGCTGCGCTTGCTGGTTGGAGCGAGCGTCAGCGTGGTGTTGGAGAGATCGATGAGGATCTGGTGCGGCGCCGGCAGGACGGGGCGCGTATAGGACCAAGTCTGCAGGACCAGTTCCGGGACGGATGGCGTGACGCCGTCGCGCGACAGACGGTCGAGGATCACCGGCGCGTTGAGGAAGATCGCGGCGATGTACCAGACGACGAGCAATACGGCGACGAGCACGAGGACGGCGACGGTCTGGCTCTGCCGGAGCGATCCCATCGCCTATTCCTCGTAGGAATGGCCGGCCCGCAGCCCCTCGCGGACGCGATGCGCGATGGCGAGGAATTCCGGGGTTTCGCGGATTTCGAGGGGACGTTCGGCGGGAAGCGTCGAGGTGATGACGTCGGTGACGCGGCCGGGCCTCGGGCTCATGACGACGATCTTGGTGGAGAGATAAACCGCCTCTGGGATGGAATGGGTGACAAAGCAGATGGTCTTCTGCGTCGCCGCCCAAAGCTTCAGGAGCTCGGAATTGAGATGGTCGCGCACGATCTCGTCGAGCGCCCCGAACGGCTCATCCATGAGCAGCAGGTCGGCATCGAAGGCGAGCGCGCGGGCGATGGAGGCGCGCTGCTGCATGCCGCCGGACAATTGCCAGGGATATTTCTTCTCGAAGCCCGTGAGGTTGACGAGATCGAGCGAGCGCTTGATGCGTTCGTGGCGCTCGTGGGCGGCATAGCCCATGACTTCCAGCGGCAAGGCGACATTGTTCTCGATGGTGCGCCAAGGGAACAAAGCCGGCGCCTGGAAGACATAACCATAGGCACGGGCCTCGCGCGCCGCGCGCGGGGTCATGGCGTTGACGGTAATGCTGCCATGGGTCGGCTGTTCGAGATCGGCGATAGTGCGCAAGAACGTGGTCTTGCCGCAGCCGGACGGGCCGATGAAGGAGACGAACTCGCCCTTTTCGACATCGAGCGTGACGTCGGAAAGCGCCACCACATCGCCATCGGCAGTGGGAAAGGTGAGACCGAGGGATTGCGCGGAAACGACGGAGGTCACGGCACCACCCCTCACCCGGTCCTGCGGACCGACCTCTCCCCTGAGGGGAGAGGTGAATGTGCCCGCAATTGGGCATTGTGCGATGCAGTTCTGCCCCGGACACCTCTCCCCTCAGGGGAGAGGTCGGCTGGCGCAAAGCGCCAGTCGGGTGAGGGGTTTCCAGCGAGGGTCAACGCGATCGCCGTGTACACGCCTTCCGGGTTTTCCAGGACTTCATTGTTCCAGAAGCGCAGCACAGAATAACCCTCTGCATTGAGAAATCTCGTACGTGTCTCATCACGCTGTGAGTCAGCATGCTGGCCACCGTCGACCTCGACGATCAGCGCCAGCTCGCGGCAGGCGAAATCGGCAAAGTAGGGTCCGATCGGCAACTGACGAACGAATTTATGGCCGGCAAGCCCACGGCTGCGCAGCAGCGACCAAAGCCTCGCTTCCGCATCGGTGCCATTGATACGCAAGCGTCTGGCGCGCTCTGTAAAACGGTGTGCCAACGTCCCCCTTGCCACGCGGTCAAACCCCCGTCGCCGGAATGCCGGCGCGTTCGATCTTGCGCGGGGCAGTGATCTCCTTCCAGGTGGAAAGGGCGCGATTGACGGGATTTTTCGCCTCGCGCGCCACGAACTCACCGTGGCCGGGATGGGCGTCGACCTCGCTTTCCCGGACCGCGACCTCGCCGCGCGTCATAACGAAACGCGGCAGGCCGGTGACTTCGAAGCCTTCAAAGACATTGTAGTCGATGATCGACTGTTGCGATTTGGCCGAGATGGTCTTCTTGCGCTTGGGGTCCCAGACGACGATGTCGGCATCCGAGCCCTCGCGGATGGCGCCTTTTTTTGGATAGAGGTTCAGTATCTTGGCGATGTTCGTCGAGGTGACCGCCACGAACTCCTCCTTGGTCAGCCGCCCGGTATTGACGCCTTTCGTCCAGAGCACGGGCAGCCGATCCTCGAGCCCGCCAGTACCGTTCGGGATCTTGGCGAAATTACCCAGGCCGGCGCGCTTCTGCTCGGTAGTGAAGGCGCAATGGTCGGTGGCAACGCAGGAGAGCGAGCCCGCCTGCAGGCCGGCCCACAGCGAATCCTGGTGCTGCTTGTTGCGGAAGGGCGGGCTCATGACGCGGCGCGCCGCATAGTCCCAATCGGGGTTGAAATATTCGCTTTCATCGAGCGTCAGGTGCTGGATCAGCGGCTCGCCGTAAACGCGCATGCCCTTCTGGCGGGCGCGGCGGATGGCTTCGTGGCTCTGCTCGCAGGAAACGTGCACGACGTAGAGCGGCACGCCCGCCATGTCGGCGATCATGATGGCGCGGTTGGTGGCCTCACCCTCGACCTCGGGCGGGCGCGAATAGGCATGCGCCTCCGGCCCGTTATTGCCGGCATTGAGCAGTTTCTGGGTCATGGCGGCAACGACGTCGCCGTTTTCGGCATGAACGAGCGGCAGCGCGCCGAGCTCGGCGCAACGCTGGAACGAGGCGAACATCTCGTCGTCGTTCACCATCAGCGAGCCCTTGTAGGCCATGAAATGCTTGAACGAGGTGATGCCGCGATCGACGACCTCGGCCATCTCCTCCCAGACCTGCTTGTCCCACCAGGTGATAGCCATGTGGAAGGAATAATCGGCAGAGGCCTTCGCCGTCTTGTTGTCCCACATCGAGAGGGCTTCGAGCAGCGACTGGTTGGGATTGGGCAGGCAGAAATCGACGACCATCGTCGTGCCGCCAGCCAGCCCGGCGCGCGTGCCGCTCTCGAAATCGTCGGTCGAATAGGTGCCCATGAAGGGCATTTCGAGATGGGTATGCGGATCGATGCCGCCGGGCATCACATAGCAGCCGGTGGCGTCGAGCACGTCGTCGCCGGACAGGTTCCGGCCGATTTCCGTAATCCTGCCGTCCTCGATCCTGACGTCGGCGTCAAAAGAGAGGTCGGCGGTAACGACGGTGCCGCCCTTGATGACTTTGCTGCTCATGTCCCTACCCTTGTTCGAAGAAAGGATGCGGGGCCCCTCAGCGCCCGCAACCTCCGGTTGGTTCCTAAGTCACGATCTCCGCCGTTTCGAGGACCGCATGAAAGAGGACGTCGGCGCCGGCCGAAGCCCATTCCTTGGAGATGTTTTCGGCCTCGTTGTGCGACAGGCCATCGACGCACGGGCACATGACCATGGTCGCGGGCGCGACCTTGGCCGCCCAGCAGGCATCGTGCCCGGCGCCGGAAACGAGGTTCATATGCGTATAGCCCAGGTCCTCGGCGGCCTTGCGCACGCGCGCAACCAGCGTTTCATCGAAGGTCACGGGATCGAAATGGCCGACCGCTTCCACCGCGCAGCCGACACCCAGCGTTTCGCAAATCCTTGCCGCCTCGGTTTCGATCTTCGCACGCATGCCATCGAGTTTGTTCTGGTCGGGCGAGCGCAGATCGACGGTGAAGACGACCTTGCCCGGCAGCACGTTGCGCGAATTGGGCGAAAAGAACGACTGGCCGACGCCGGCGACGGCTCCCGGCTGGTTCTCCATGGCGACGGCCTGCACCATTTCCATGATGCGGGCCATGGCGAGCCCGGCATTGACGCGCATGGCCATCGGCGTCGAGCCGGTATGGGCTTCCTTGCCGGTGAGCGTGAATTCCAGCCACCACAGGCCCTGGCAATGGGTGACGACGCCGATCTGCTTATTTTCAGCTTCGAGGATCGGGCCCTGCTCGATGTGGTATTCGAAATAGGCGTGCATCTTGCGGGCACCGACCTCTTCCTCGCCCACCCAGCCGATGCGCTGCAGCTCCCCGCCGAACGTTTTGCCCTCGGGATCCTTGCGGCCATAGGCATAATCGAGCGTGTGGATGCCGGCGAAAACGCCGGAGGCCAGCATGGCAGGGGCGAAGCGCGCACCCTCCTCGTTGGTCCAATTGGTAACGACGATCGGGTGTTTCGTCCTGATGCCGAGGTCGTTCATGGTGCGGACGACTTCGAGCCCGCTCAGGACGCCGAGCACGCCGTCATAGCGCCCGCCTGTCGGCTGGGTGTCGAGATGGGAGCCGACATAGACGGGCAGCGCTTCGGGGTCGGTGCCCTCGCGGCGCGCGAACATCGTCCCCATCTTGTCGACGCCCATCGAAAGGCCCGCTGCGTCGCACCAGCTCTTGAAGAGTTCGCGCCCGGCTCTGTCGGCATCGGTGAGCGTCTGGCGGTTGTTGCCGCCTGCCACTCCCGGCCCGATCTCGGCCATGGCGTGAATGCTGTCCCAGAGCCGATCACCGTTGATCTTGAGGTTTTCGCCGGGAGCCGCCATGCCGCTTGCCCTTATTTGATGCTCGGGAAGGTGAATTCGGCGCCCGACTTGATGCCGGCTGGCCAACGGGTGGTGACGGTCTTGAGACGCGTATAGAAGTGCACGCCCTCCGGCCCGTAGATCGAATGATCGCCGAAGAGCGAGCGCTTCCAGCCGCCGAAGGAATGATAGGCGACGGGCACCGGGATCGGCACGTTGACGCCGACCATGCCGACCTCGATCTTGTCGGCGAACTCGCGGGCGGCATCGCCGTCGCGGGTGAAGATCGCCGTGCCGTTGGCATATTCGTGGCCGTGGATGAGATCGACGGCGTCGTTGAAGCTATGGGCGCGCACGACCGAGAGAACCGGGCCGAAAATCTCGTCGCGGTAAATGGTCATGTTCGGCTTGACGTGATCGAACAGCGTGCCGCCGACATAATAGCCGTTCTCATAGCCCTGCAGCTTGAAACCGCGGCCGTCGACGACGAGCTCGGCGCCTTCCTCGACGCCCTTGTCGATATAGGAGAGGATCTTGTCGCGGTGCATTTTGGTGACGACCGGACCCATTTCGGCATCGCTGTCGGTGGCGGGGCCGATCTTGAGCTTTTCGATGCGCGGCTTCAGCGCCGCAACCAGAGCATCAGCGGTTTCTTCACCCACCGGCACGGCGACCGAAACCGCCATGCAGCGCTCGCCGGCCGAACCATAACCGGCACCCATCAGCGCATCGGCGGCCTGGTTCATGTCGGCATCGGGCATCACCACCATGTGGTTCTTGGCGCCGCCCAGGGCCTGGACGCGCTTACCCGCCTTGGTGCCGCGCTGATAGACATATTCGGCGATCGGCGTGGAGCCGACGAAGGACACGGCCTTGATGTCCGTGTGATCGAGGATGGCGTCGACCATTTCCTTGTCGCCATGAACGATATTGAAGACGCCCTCGGGAAGCCCCGCCTCCATGAAGAGGTTCCAGGCGAGCATGGACGCGGAAGGATCGCGCTCGGAGGGCTTCAGGATGAAGGTGTTGCCGCAGGCGATAGCCGTCGGATACATCCACATCGGCACCATGGCCGGGAAGTTGAACGGCGTGATGCCGGCAACGACGCCGAGCGGCTGGCGATCGGAATAGGTGTCGATCCCCGGCCCGGCATTGCGCGAGAATTCGCCCTTCAGGAGCTGCGGGATGCCGCAGGCATAATCGACGCAGTCGATGCCGCGGGCGACTTCGCCGAGCGCATCGCCGTGCACCTTGCCGTGCTCGCGCGAAATTTCGCGGGCCAGCTCGTCGGCATGCTCGTCGAGCAATTGCTTGAAGCGGAACATGATGCGCGCGCGCTTCATCGGCGGCGTGTTGGCCCAGGCGGGCAGCGCCGCCTTGGCGGCAGCAACGGCGGCATCGAGCTCGGCTGTCGTCGACAGCGGCAGTTCGGCGACCTGCTCGCCGGTCGCCGGATTGAAGACCGGGCTGCGGCGGCTCGAAGAGGAGGTATAGCGCTTGCCGTTTACGGCGTTCTCAATGACCTGCATCAGTCGATACTCTTGAGGATAGTTTTAAGGCCGTCGAACAGTTCGTCGATATGGTGCTTTTCGACGATCAGGGGCGGCGACAGGGCAATAATGTCGCCGGTGGTGCGGATCAAGAAGCCGCTCTCGAAGGCTTTGACGAAAGCCGAGAAAGCGCGCTTGGTCGGCTGGCCGGCGATGGGTTCGAGTTCGATGGCGCCGACAAGCCCGATATTGCGGATATCGATGACGTGCGGCAGGCCCTTCAGCGAGTGCAGCGCATCGGCGAAATAGGGGCCGAGCTCGGCGCCGCGGGTCAAGAGCCCTTCTTCCTTGTAGGTTTCGAGCGTTGCAAGGCCCGCAGCGGAGGCGATCGGGTTGCCCGAATAGGTATAGCCGTGCATGAACTCGATGACGTGCTCGGGCCCTTGCATGAAGGCATCGTGGATCTCGCCGGTTACGAGCACCGCGCCCATCGGAATGACGCCGTTGGTCAATCCCTTGGCGGTGACCATGATGTCGGGCGTGACGCCGAAATAATCGGCGGCAAAGGGCGTGCCGAGGCGCCCATAGCCGGTGATCACCTCGTCGAAGATCAGCAGGATGCCGTGCTTCCTGGTGATGTCCCGGAGCTTTTGCAGATAGCCCTTGGGCGGAATCAGGACGCCGGTCGAACCCGCCACCGGCTCGACGATGACCGCGGCAATGGTCGAAGGATCGTGGAGCGTGACGATGCGCTCGAGCTCGTCGGCGAGTTCGGCGCCATGCTCGGGGACGCCGCGCGAAAAGGCGTTGCGCTTCAAATCATGGGTATGCGGCAGGTGGTCGACGCCAGTGAGGAGCGTGCCGAACATCTTGCGGTTGGAGACAATGCCGCCGACCGAGATGCCGCCGAAATTGACGCCGTGATAGCCGCGCTCGCGCCCGATCAGGCGGAAACGGCTGCCGTCGCCCTTGACCCGGTGGTAGGCGATGGCGACCTTGAGCGCGGTTTCGACCGATTCCGAGCCGGAATTGGTATAGAGCACATGATCGAGCCCCTTGGGCGCGATATCGACGAGGCGGTTGGCAAGCTCGAACGCCTTGGGATGGCCCATCTGGAAGGCCGGGGCGTAATCGAGCTCGGCAGCCTGGCTCTGGATGGCCTCGACGATCTTCGGCCGGCAATGGCCGGCATTGACGCACCAGAGGCCCGCCGTGCCGTCGAGTACCTGACGCCCGTCGTCGGTCGTGTAGTACATGTCCTTGGCCGCAACGAACATGCGCGGCGCTTTCTTGAACTGCCGGTTGGCAGTGAACGGCATCCAGAAGGCACGGAGGTCGTTGGGTACGGTAAGGCGGTTCGACACGATGGCTCCCTTGCGCTTCTGTCGGTCATTCCTGATTTTTATGATCAGGTTTGTTGGCTCTTGACCATTCGCCGTGGTATCAGGAATTTTGACCAGTTGGAAAAATGTTAGCATCCCCATGCCGGCGATCAAGGCAAAAAATACCGTGAAATCCGGGACAACGCAGTCGCGACCTGCTGCGGCAAGCGGACGCAAGGGACGCCCGCTGACGCGCATCCAGCGCGAAAAGCAGGACGCGATCCTGGAAGCGGCACTCGATGTGTTTTCGGCGCACGGCTTTCGCGGCGCGACCATCGACCAGATCGCCGAGCAGGCCGGGATGAGCAAGCCGAACCTGCTCTATTATTTCCCGCGCAAGGACGCGATCTACAAACGCCTCATCACCGGCATGCTGGAAATCTGGCTCGCTCCCTTGCGCGAAATGCGCGACGATGGCGATCCGATACCGGAAATCCGCTCCTATCTCAGGCGCAAGCTCGAAATGGCGCGTGATTTCCCCCGCGAGAGCCGGCTCTTTGCCAACGAAATCCTGCAAGGGGCGCCGCGCATCTACGATATCCTCGAGGGCGAGCTGAAAACGCTGGTCGAGGAGAAGGCGGCGATCCTTTACGGCTGGATGGACGAGGGCAAGATCGCCCGCACCGATCCCTACCACCTGATCTTTTCGATCTGGGCGACGACTCAGCACTATGCCGATTTCGACGTGCAGGTGCGGGCCGTGCTCGGCACGGAACGGGGCGGCGAGGGGCGCTTCGAGGATGCGGCGCGCTACCTCGAAAACCTCTTCCTCAACGGATTGCTGCCGAAAAAGACTTCCCTCTCTAGTTGATGAGGGACGCGGCAATGACCAGCAGGAATGCGCCGGTGAGCGATGTGTTCATGATGGCGGCGTTGACGTGGGGCTTGCGCTCTTCGCCCTGATATTCCCAGAACGGGTGAAAGAGCGCGGTGGCCAGCACGAGGAAGACGATCAGCAGGATACCACCGAGAAGGCTCCACGGACCGATGGCGGTCATCAGGCCACCGACGATCTGCAGGCCAACGCCGATGGTCGCGGCGACACGCGGCATAGGCAGGCGGCGGCCGGTCAGCGCACCGGTGAGGGCAGGAATGCTGCCGATATTGCGCAGGCCGAAGACGAGGAAGGCGCCGCCCAGCAACAGGCGGCCGAGAAACAGGATCGTGGTGGGTAAATCGGTTGGCATGGGAAAATCCTTTGCGGTTCGAGACGGAAGCTAGTGCACCCTCATGACGAATCGCGAGGTGCGATTTCGACATGCCAACCGGAATCGTGGTCTTGATTTGTCGGTCAGGCTGCGGCTTCGACCGGCTGGTCGAGCGGATGCTGGGACCTGAAGCCGACGGCGAGCCTGTTCCAGACATTGATGAGGCCAATGGCGACGGTAATCTTGGTCGCCTCTTCTTCGCTAAAAAAGGCGCGCAGGCGCTCGTAATCGGCATCGGGGGCGCGGGTTTCGGCAAGAAGTGTCAGCGCCTCGGTCCAGCCGAGCACGGCGCGTTCGCGTTCGGAATAGACCGGCGATTCCTGCCAGGTCGAGACCAGGTTGATCCACTGTTCGGACAGGCCGCTATGGCGAGCTTCCTTGCTGTGCTTGTCGACGCAATAGGCGCAGCCGTTGATCTGGGAGGCCCGGAGCTTGATGAGATGGATGAGGCGCGGCTCGAGCCCGCTGTGCTTGACCACATAGGCATCGAGGTCGCGCACGGCCTTGTAGGCGTCGGGTGCTGCGGCAGCGAAATTGAGACGGGGCTGCATGTTTGGTCCTTTCATTCAGTCAGGGGAGAGGTCTGCCGGCGTTCGTTACGCCGGGCGAAGGCGCAGGCGCGCCGATCGATGGCGGCGCCGAGTGCGCTGGTCTTGTCGGAAACGAGATCGGCGATGCTGACTTTGGCAAGTTCGGCCCGATAGGCCTGCTCGGCCTTGAGCATGGCGGCCTTGATGGCGCAGGGCTTGGCAAAGAACTTTTCGGCGAGCGGATCAGGACCGTTGCGGCGGATCTCGGCGCAACGGAAAGCGGGGGCCGCTCCTTCGAGGGCCAGGACAACATCGCGCAGGCTGATCTTTTGCGGCGCCCTGGCCAGCCGGTAACCGCCCTTGGGCCCGGGGACCGAAACGAGCAGGCCGGCGGCGACCAAAGCCTGCAGGTGCTTTAAAAGATAGCTCGCCGAAACGCCGTGATATTCGGCAAGCGCTGCGGCCGACATGACGCCATCCGCCGAGACGTTGCTCAGCAGCAGCATGCAGTGGATGGCCTGTTCAACGCCGTCGCCGAGTTTCATCGCTTACCTCATTTCCGGATACTTCTTATCGTGGATAATTTCTATCAACAATAGAAATCTGCAGGCACCGATGCCGGCGCGCTTCGGCAACGTCACTGGCTGGCGTCGAGTTCGGGATAGTGGCGGAAGATGCCGGACGTATTGAAGGGCAGGCGGCGATCGCTCCTGAGGTAGCGGGCAATGCCCGGCCGGGCCCGCACGCTTTCGCACAGGGCCATGATCCCGGGATAGTCGGCGCGCAACGCCATCATGCGGCGCGGGAAGGCATAGGTGAGCCCTTCAACGAGCTGGAAGAGCGAAAGATCGGCATAGCTGGGTTTGCTACCGGCTAGCTGGCCGGGCCCGGCGGGATTGCGATTCAGCACGGTTTCGAACCAGCGCAGGAATTTCGGCAGGCGCTCGGCGCGGAATTCTTCGGCGCGGCGATGCGATTCGGGCTTCTGATCCTCGTAGTAAAGACCGGCACCGACGGGATGGTGGGCGTCGTGCGCCTCGACCACCATGTCGGCGATGGTGAGCTGAATCTGGTGCGTCCAGAGCCGGGTTTTCTCGTCGCTGGCGACGAGGTCCAGCTTCGGGCCCAGGTAAAAGAGGATTTCCGCCGTCTGGCCGACGAGAATGTCGCCGTCCCTGAGGAAGGGCGGGGCAAAGGACGGCGTCAGCGTTCGGGTATCGCGCAACAGCTTCAGCATGGCGCCATCGCCCTCTTGGCGCGCCACGTCGCGATAATCGGCGCCGGCATCTTCGAGGGCGAGGCGGACGAACTCGCCGCGGCCCTGGATGCCCGTCCAGTAATATAGTTCATAGGCCATGACCGGAAATGCCGGAACGTCCTCCGGCGTTCCGTCGTCAGGCGGAGAGTTGCACGACCTTTTCGGGCGCCTGGTAGAGTACGACCTTTTCGCGCCGCTGGTCCTTGGCGGCATAAAGCGCGGCATCGGCATTGGCGAGCAGATGCGTCGTCGTGCTGCCCTGCGCGGGGGCCAAGGTCACGCCGATACTGGCCGGCGCCAGGACGACCTCGCTGCCGATGAGATGGGGATGTGAGAGGGCGACGTGCAGGCGCTCGGCCAGCTTTTTTGCCTCGTCGCTACCGTCGATGCCGGCGAGGAGAATGGCGAATTCGTCGCCGCCGAGCCGTGCCACGAGATCGTCGCGCCCGACCAGTTCACCAAGGCGCCCGGCCACGAGCCTCAGCAGGGTGTCGCCCGCGGCATGCCCGAGCCGGTCGTTGACCTTCTTGAAGCCATCGAGATCGAGATAGCACAGGGCAAAGGGGCGCGGCGCCGGGGCATCCAGTTCGGCGGCAAGGCGCTGCTCGAAGCCGAAACGGTTGGCAAGCCCGGTAAGGCTGTCGCGCTGCGCCAGTTCGCGCGCGGTGCGCCGGCGCCGCTCCAACTCGTTGGTGAGGTTGCGGAAGCGCCAGAGCAGCACGCTGATGAACACGAGCATGAGGCCGGCAAGGCTCATGCGGAGCGGCGCCAGATGCGTCCAGGCAATGGTGCCGAGCCGGCGCGGCGTCCAGATGAACTGGGTGGCATCGCCTGCGGCGAGCGCTGGCGGCAGCGATATGGCGATCTCGCCTTTGCCGGTATCGGTCGCGGTGCCAAAACGTGCATTGTGCAGGTCGAGCAGGCGGCCGATCTCGGCGGCCGGCATCGGTACCGTGCCGATGGCGATTTCGTGCAGCATGCGCCCGGCGCGTAAGCGTTCGCTGCCCGTATCGGCCTGATCGATGAGGATGACGGCAAATTGCGCCGTGGCGATGAAGACGACGACCAGCAGCACTTGCAGAGCCAGGATGATCAGTGCCATCCGGCCCGGCGACGGCCCGAACCCCTGGTCGAGCGCTATGCTTGCCCCACTCCCCCTCATCGCCCCCCTCAGACGCAATGACAACCTTGCCCGAGACTAGCGGCAGAACCTTTCCGAATTACCGCCGGCAAGCGGCAACCCAGCGGCGTGGTTTACCGAAGCTGAATGCCTATTCGGCCGGCTGCGGCTCTTTGCGCATGGGATTGTTGGGGTGGCTCGTCCAGTTGGCATATTGCGCCGAAACGACACGGCCGGTGCGCTGGTCGATCTCGCCGGGTTCGAGCGCCACCATAGTGATGCAATCCTCGACCGGGCAGACGTCGACGCAGAGGTTGCAGCCCACGCATTCGTCGTCCATCACCTCGAAATGGCGCTTGCCGTCCTTTTGCTTGCTGATCGCCTGGTGCGAAGTGTCCTCGCAGGCGATGTGGCAACGGCCGCACTTGATGCAGAGATCCTGGTCTATCCGGGCCTTGGTCACGTATTCGAGGTTGAGGTACTGCCAATCGGTGACGTTACGCACGGCGCGACCGGCAAAATCGTCGATGGTTGCGTAGCCTTTATCGTCCATCCAGTTGGCAAGACCGGTGATCATCTCCTCGACGATCTTGAAGCCATAGGTCATGGCGGCAGCGCAGACCTGCACGTTGCCGGCGCCCAATGCCAGGAATTCGGCGGCGTCGCGCCAGGTGGTGATGCCGCCGATGCCGGAAATGGCAAGGCCGCGCATTTCCGGATCGCGGGCGATCTCGGAGACCATGGAGAGCGCGATGGGCTTGACCGCCGGGCCGCAATAGCCGCCATGCGTGCCCTTGCCGTCGATGGTGGGGGCGGGCGCCATCAGGTCGAGATCGACCGAGGTGATGGAATTGATGGTGTTGATGAGGCTGACGGCGTCGGTGCCGCCGGCAAAGGCGGCGCGGGCGGGCTTGCGGATGTCGGTGATGTTGGGCGTCAGCTTGGTGATCACCGGCATGCGCGAATACTGCTTGCACCAGCGCACGACCATTTCGACATATTCGGGCACCTGGCCGACGGCGGCGCCCATGCCGCGCTCGCTCATGCCGTGCGGGCAGCCGAAATTCAATTCAATCCCGTCGGCGCCAGTCTCCTCGACCAGCGGCAGAATGGCCTTCCAGCTCGCTTCCTCGCATGGAACCATGATGGAAACGACCAGGGCCCGGTCGGGCCAGTTGCGCTTCACCATTTTGATCTCCTGCAGGTTCTTGTGCAGGTCGCGATCGGTGATGAGCTCGATATTGTTGAGGCCCATGAGGCGACGATTGTCGCTCCAGATGGCGCCGTAGCGCGGGCCGTTGACGTTGACGACGGGCGGGCCTTCCTCGCCCAGGGTCTTCCACACCACACCACCCCAGCCGGCGGCAAAGGCACGCTCGACATTGTAGGCCTTGTCGGTCGGCGGGGCCGAGGCCAGCCAGAACGGATTGGGCGACTTGATGCCGACGAAAGTGCTGCGCAGGTCCGCCATTTCAACCTCCCCATGCGGCCGGATGCGAGGGCAAGGCCCCCTCACCCGGATTGCTAACGCAATCCGACCTCTCCCCCGAAGGGAGAGGTGGAGTGGGAACCGGGACATCGCCCAAGGTCACCTCTCCCTGGGGGGAGAGGTCGGCGCACAGCGCCGGGTGAGGGGGCCTTGGACAGGTACTCATGCCGGCACCCGCAGAAACCGGTTTATGCTCTCGGCGGCATCGCGCCCTTCGGCGACCGCGGTAACGGTGAGATCGTCGCCCCCGGTGGCGCAGTCGCCGCCCGCCCAGACCTTTTGCATCGAGGTGCGGCCCTCGGCATCAACGAGAATGCGGCCGCCGGCGAGTTCGACGCCGTCGCCGTCGGTGGCGAGCGTCTGGCCGATGGCCTTGAACACCTGGTCGGCGGCGATGGTCGTGGTCTCGCCGGTGGCGACGAGATCATCGCCCTGCATCGCCATATAGGCGAGTTCGAGCCCCACGACCCGGCCGGCTTCGACGATGACGCGTTTCGGGGCGAGCCAGTGGCGAATGGTGACGCCTTTGGCGGCGGCCAAATCCTGTTCGAAGGGGGAGGCGTTCATCTGCTCCTTGCCGCGGCGATAGGCGATGGTCACCTCCTCGGCGCCGAGGAGGCGCGCCTGCACGGCGGCATCGATCGCCGTCATGCCGCCGCCGATGACGACGACGCGCCGCCCGATGGGCAGGCTCGCCAGATCGGAGGCCTGGCGCAATTCGGCAATGAAATCGACGGCGTTGTCGACGCCGGCAGCGGTTTCGCCATCGGCGCGCAGCGCGTTGACGCCGCCGAGGCCCAGCCCAAGAAATACGGCGTCGTACTTTGCCGCCAGGTCCTCGAGCGAGAAATCCTGGCCCAAAGCCTTGCCGGTCTCGACCCTGATGCCGCCGATGGCGAGGACGTAGCTCACCTCGTTCTGGGCAAAGCCATTGGTGCTCTTGTAGGAAGCGATGCCGTATTCGTTGAGCCCGCCGGGTTTTTTGCGCGCATCGAAGATGGTGACGGCATGGCCATGGACGGCGAGGCGATGCGCGCAGGCGAGCCCGGCCGGGCCGGCGCCGACAATGGCGATATGCTTGCCGGTTTCGGGGGCGCGGGCGAAGAACTGCACGTCCTCGTCCATGGCGACATCGGTGGCATAGCGTTGCAGGCTGCCGATCTTCACCGGCTTGCCCTCGGCCTCTTCACGCACGCACGCCTCTTCGCAGAGCTGTTCGGTCGGGCAGACGCGGGCGCACATGCCGCCGAGGATGTTCTGTTCGAAGATCGTCTCGGCGGCGCCGAGCGGATTGTCGGTCGCGATCTGCCGGATGAAGAGCGGAATATCGATCGAAGTCGGGCAGGCCGTCTGGCACGGCGCATCGAAACAGAAATAGCACCGGTCGGCCTCGACGAACGCCTCGTGCCGGTCGAGCGGCGGATGCAGGTCGGCGAAATTGTCGATGTAGTCGACCGCCGCCAGTCGCCCCGCGACGATACCCTCCCTGAAAGCGGACTGGGTCATTGAAAGTCCCTTGCTGCCGTTTCCCAAGGGAACGCTAGCGCAGTCCAAATTTTTTATCAATTGGTCAAATTCTGCCGGCATGCCCGCCCGAAGGGCGACAGTCGCTGTCAATCATCTGATGCAGATAGGCAACAGTTCCCCCGTAACAGCGCCAAAACCGGCATCAGCGTCGCAATTGTGGCGAGCTGGCCCACAATCTCGCCATGAGTCCTCAGCACGCAATAATCATCCATTAACTACAAAAGGACTGCAGCTTGAATCACGGAAAAACTGTCGTTGCATTGGCAGCATGCGCTCTGATGCTGAGCGTTACTGGCCCAAGCCTCGGGCGGACTCAAACCGCTCAATGCGGCGGGGCATCATGGTACTCGCTGCCGGGGCAGCGGACCGCTTCCGGGCAGGCGATGAATCCAGCGGCAATGACCGCCGCGCATCGCAACCTGCCCTTCGGTACGGTGGTCAAAGTCGTCGACCAGGTCACCGGCCGCTATGTGAACGTCACGATCAATGATCGCGGCCCATTCATCAAGGGACGCATCATCGACCTGTCGCGCAAAGCTGCCACGCAGCTGGGCTTTCGCGGCCGCGGTACGACCAAAGTGTGTATCGCCCAAATCTAGTCTGTGTTGGTTGGTCGCGTTTTCGAACCGGAAAGTGGCATCCACTTTTCCTGAAAACGCTCCGGGAATTGGTTGGGCGTTTCGCGGGGGGAACGCCGAACGCCAATACGCCTCAGAAGTCTTTTTCGTAAAAGACGCCGACGCTGGAATTGCCATCGGTGCCCATCGAGCCCCGGGCTTTCAGATCACTGCTGATGTCGAGGTTGATGTTGACTTTGCTCTCGCCATTGGCACCGGCAGTCACGCCCAGGTAGATATTGTCCTGGATGTAGCGGCCCGCCTGCACGGCGACGTTGCCGCTGGAATCCGTCACCACATCGAGATCATCGAGCCCGGCCGCATCGCGCAAGCTGTCGACGAGCGAGCCGCCACCGCCGCCGGCAAGTTCGGCTGCGGCCCCTGCGAGCTTGGCGAGCTGCAGGGGCGAGAGTTCGCTCATCGGGCGGTTGAAGATGAGGCGCGAGAGCACTTCGTCCTGCGGCAGGGTGGGGTTGGAGGTGAAGGTGACCTCGATTTCGGAAACTCGTCCGGCAACGGTGACGAAGACGGTGATGTCGTCGCCCTCGGTGCGCGCCACGAGGTTCACATAAGGATCGAGATCGCCGACCAGCGTCACCTCGCCGCTTTCGAAGGTGACGCGCTGGCCGAGGATCGAGAGGCGCCCGCGATTGAGCGAGAAACCGCCAACGGGCTGGATATCGGTCACCGGGCCAGTGAGCCGGACCGAGCCACCGAGCTCGGCATCGAGACCCCGGCCGCGCAGGAAAATCTGATTGGGGGCGCTGACATTGACATCGAGCCTAAGGATCGAAGGCCGGTCGCGCGGGGTCGGTGGCGCTGCCTTGTCGATATCGGCGCGCGCCAGCGTCTGGGCGACGGGACGCGGGGTCGAGCGGTGCTTCACATCGATCATGGCGGCCCCGCCGCCGATGCGCTCCGGTATGCTGATATCGGCTTTTTCGACGGCGATATTGCCCGAAAGCAGCGGATCGCGGGTGAGCGAGCCGGTGAGCGTGAGATTGCCGGAGGCCGTCGCCACCAGCATATTGCCATCGGCATAGCGTGCGGAATTGAGCCTGATGGCAAGGTCGGCCGGTAAATTGCCGGTGATGCCGACCGTGCCGGAAACGCCGACCGTGCCGCCGGTGGCAAGCCCGGCTGAAAGATCGTTGATGCTGACGCGATCGCCAGCAAGACTGGCGCTGCCGGTGATGCCGACGAGCCGCATGTTGAGCGCCGGATCGACATAGCCGGCGCCACTGGTCGAAACGCGCCCGGAAAATTTTGGGCTGGCAATGCTGCCGGAAATGGCGGCATCGAGCGACAGCGTGCCGCTCAACTGGCCGCCGCGATCGGCAACGAAGCGATTGCCGAGCGCCAAGGGCGCCGAGCCGGTGAGCTTCACGGCGAGGCCAGGGCCGGAAAGCGGTACTGTGCCGGTGCCCGAGATGGACAACCCGCCCGTGCCCTGCGCCCTGAGCGAAGACAGGGCAACGCGGTTATTGGCAAAGCGGCCGCTGGCATCGGCGCTGACCGGTGCAATGCCGAAGGGCTTGAGGGCGGCGGCATCGACGCCGCGGGCGGCAAGCTGGAAATCGGCCTCGGGCGCATCCTTGCTGCCCTTGATGCTGGCATTGCCGTCGAGCGTGCCGGCAAGCCTGAGATCGGGCGCCACGGCATTGGCGATCGAAAGCGGCAGCGCCTTGATGGCAAGGGCGATATCGAGCGCCTTGCCCGCCGTGCCGGTGGCGGTGATGCTGCCGGAGCCGACATCGAAACGGATAGCGTCCATGGTGACGCTGTCACCGGCAACAGTGAGCGTCGCCGGCTGGGCGAGTTTGGCCGAAAGCGACCCCTGGCTCAGGAGCGCGCGCTGCAGAGCGAGGCTGTAGCCGGTATCGAGCGGAGAGAGGGCGCCGGCAATATCGAGCGCCGTGCCGTTGGCGAGGCTTGCCTTGCCGTCGAAATTGGTGGTTTCGCCGTTGCGGCTGGCCCTTGCATCGAGCTGGGCGACATCGACGCCGGCGGCGCTGATGCCGGAGCCGGTGACGCGGCCATCGACCTGCGGCACGCCGAAGAGATCGGCAAGCTCGGCCTTTATGTCGGCGGTGGCGATCCGCGCATCGCCGACGACGAGATTGCGGACGGTGCCGGTGACGCTGGCGTTCTGCTCGCCATTGACCGGGGCAAGATTGATCGTCGCCTTGGCGGCGCCGCTTGCCTTCGTCAGCAGCAATGCGGCGGCAGTCGAAACATCGTTGCCTTCGAGGTCGAGATTGGCAGTCAAGAGACCGGCCTTGTCCTGCGCCAGATTGCCGGTAAGCGTCGTGCCCCCGGCGGTGAAGGCGAGGTTATCGAGGCGCTTGCCGGTGTCGTTGACGGCGACATCGGAGCCGAGATCGACGCGGAAGCCATCGAGGAAGGCGGAGCCGGAAAGCTTGCCGGCCAGCGTGCCGGCATCGAGCGTGCCGTCGAAACCGACGGTGCCGGTTTGCAGGACCTTGCCGGCCAAAGCGCCGTTCGGCACCGAGGCATCGAAGGCGAGCGCGATATTGCCGTTGCTGCCCCTGGCGGTGCCGGTGGCGCTCATGCGGCCGCTCGCTTGCTTGGTCAAAAGGCCAAGGTCGGCAAGGCCGAGATCGAAGCGGAAATCGGCGGCGTCGCTGGCAAAGGCGCCGTCCGCCGTCAATTGCACCTGTTCGTTGCCGAGCTTGAAATTCTCTGCCTCGATGCCGGTCTCGGTGCGGGCCAGCCGGCCGGTAAGCCGGACGGTGCCTTCGAGCAGGCGATCGGCCGTGGCATCGCCGATGGCGAGATTGCTGCCGGTGCCGTCGAGTGTGAGGTTGAACCCGCCGATCAGCGGGCTGATCGTGCCGTTGGCGGCAAGGTCCAGCCCACCGGCCAGGTCCTGCCCGGCAAGATCGGAAAACGGCGAGATGTCGGCCGCTTTGACATTGACGTCGCCGTCATAGACGAACTTGTCGAGGACGCCCTTAAGCGCGAGCGTTACCGCCTTGCCCTCGAGCTTCACCTGGGCGAGTTGCACGGGCTGGCCGGCATTCCAGAGGCCGGCAATGCCAAAGCCCATGGAATCGCCGAGCGCTGCCTGCACGCCCTCGTCATTGGCCTTGATGCCGGAAATGCTGCCATCGCCGTTGAAGGTCAGGCGCCGGTTGGCGGGATCGGAAAGATTGGCGGCAACGCCGCCGACGGCAAGCTGCACGCTCCTGGCGGCAAGCGTCGTCGTGGTGAAATCGGCGAGATCGAACCTGGCCGACCAATTCTCGCCGTCGGCACCGTAGTTCACGGCCAAAGAGCCGGAACCGATCGTGGTGGCGGCGCCCGGCACCGGCAGCACGACCGGCGCATCGCCATCGGCGATGCGGGCATCGAGATTGAGGCGCGAGAGGAACCCGTCGGCGGCCGTTTCGGCATCGGCCTTGAGCGCGAGCTGGCCGCCGGTGAGGTTGAGCCCGGAAATGCTGATGCCGCCGGCATCGCGCACCAGCGCATTGGCGGTCAGGCGCGTTTCGGCGCCGAAGAACGGCCGGTAGGCCTCGGCGACGAGCATGCCGATCGGCCCGCCGAGATCGGCGGCAATGGCAAAGCCGCCTTCGGCCCTGGAGATGGCGGCGGTGCCGGCCAGCGCCCGCTTGCCGCCGGCATCGAAGGTCAGGTCAGTCCTGACATTGGAGATGGGCCCGCTGCCGGCGACCTGGAGCCGCACGTCCGGGCGGCCCTCGATATTGAGCAGGTTGGCGATGATGCCGTTCTTGGGCTCGGTGAGGGTGACGTCGAGATCGAGGTTCTGGGCGTCTTTCTGGTATTTGGCGCTCGCTTCGAGCGTGCCCCCCGGCCCGTCGAGGCGGTTAATGGTGAGAGCGGAATCGAGCGAGCCACCATCGAGGGCGATGTTGCCCTTGACCGAGATTTGCGAGCCGAGGCCGAAGACCTGGTCGCCGAAGGTGACCTTGGGGACCGAGAGGTCCTTGATGATGACGGCGACCGGCAGTTGCGGCACCGAAAAGCCGCCGGCTTCGGGCGCCGGCAGGTCGGATTTTTCAGCCGGGGCGGAGTTGCGCACATAATCGATCGATTCGGCGGAAAGCGAGTTGATCTCCAATTTGCCGAAGAGCAGGGCCGACTGGTTCCAGTTGATCTCGGCCTTGGTGATCCTGAGCCAGACCCCCTGCGGATCGGCGACGGTGATCTCGCCGATCGAGGCATCGGAAGACAGGACCCCATCGATATTGGAAATGCGGATGATGCGGTCGGGCGTCGACAGCCGATCCTGCACGAAGCGCAGGAAGGCGGACTTCTGGGCTTCCGGATCCTGGTCGGCCTGGGCCAGAACGACCAGCGGCGCTGCCACCAGCAGCGCCAAGGCCAGAACCAGGAATGCCACCAAACGTCGTCTCAAAACGCCTGTCCTATGCCGACATAGAGGGCGTAGTCGGGATCGCCCGCATGTTTGTTGAGCGGCACGGCAGCATCAAGGCGCAGCGGCCCCAGGCCAGTATAATATCTCAGCCCGATGCCGGCGCCGACGCGCAGGTCGTCGAGGCCCGGGAACGTGTCGGCGGCGACATAGCCGCCATCGACGAAGCCGACGACGCCGATATCGTTGGTGACCTTGTAGCGCGCCTCGAGCGAGGCTTCGAGCAGGTAGCGCCCGCCGGTGACGATGCCGCCCGGCCCTTCGACGCCGATCGATTTGTAGCCGTAGCCGCGCACCGACCCGCCGCCGCCGGCAAAGAACAGCTTGTCGGGCGGGATCTCGGCAAGGTCGGGCCCGAGCAGCGCGCCGGCCTTCAGCCGCCCGGCAAGGACCAGGTTGTCGCCGAGGCTGAAATAGGTGCGCGCCTCAGCCACGGCCTGGGCGGCGAGATTGCCGTAATTCAATTCGTAGAAGGGCTCGATGCGGGCATTGGCGTACCAGCCCTCGTGGGCATCGGTCTGGTCGTCGCGATTGTCGAACGTGACGCCGGCATAGACGCCGGCAATGTTGAAGTCGCGCGTGCCGAAATCGTCATCGAAGCGCGAGCGCTCGTAGGAGATGCCACCCTCGAAGGTGATCTGGTCGGAGAAGAGCCACGTAAGGCCGGCGCGGGCGCCGATCGAGGTTTCGGTATAGGTGTCGAGCACGGTGCGTTCCGCCGAAACCGAGGCGACGAGATCGACGTCGGGCGAAAAGATGCCGGGCTTGGTGAAGGTGCCGCCGAACGCATAGTCGAAATCGGCGGTATCGACCGGATAGCCGATGCCCGCGACCTTGGCATCGAGCCGCAGGCGCTCGGCATGGCCGAAGAGGTTGCGCCGGAGATAGAAGCCCTCGACGCCGAGCCCGTCGAGCGTGCCGTAGGTGGCGCCGATCCCGAAACGGTTCTGGGCCTGCTCCTGGACGATGACGTTGAAGGGCAGCAGGCCATTGGAGGGAATGGCGTCGGCCGCCTCGATCCTCAGCGACTTGAAGACTTCAAGGCGCGACAGGCGCTTGTTGGCCTTGGCGATGAGGTCGGGATCGTATTCTTCGCCCGGCGTGAGGCCGGTCTGCTGGCGCACGAATTCGGGGTCCATGTTTTCAGTCCCCTGCACGCCGACGGCGCCGATCGCTGCCTGCCGGCCCGGCTCGATGGAGATCGTCACATCGACCGTATTGGTTGCGTGGTCGGCAACGACCTGGCGCTGGCCGGCCCCGGCCTTGGCATAGCCGAGCTGGCGCCAGGCATCGATCTCGGACTGCTCGGCCTTGAGCACGATGCCGGACTTGGCAACGCCGCCCATGACGAAGCCGGCATCTTCGGGGCTCGGGACCTGGTCGCCCTGATCGGCGGTGGGCGGGGCGCGGTTGACGATGGCGAGGCGCCGGAAATGGAAGATCGGGCCGGCATCGACATTGACGGCGACCGCTACCGGCTGGGCGAGGTTGGCATCGGGCGCCAGGCTCGCGGCTTCCTTGCCATTGAGACGGATGCTGACGGTGCCGCCGGAATAGCCTTCGGCATAAAGGCTGGCGAGGATGCGGCGGTAATCGCCATTGGCGCTGGCGAGGAGCCCGGCAACACCGGAAGCCGGCTCGCCGACGCTGCCGAGGAGATCGGAGGCGTTGCGTGCGGCGGACGAGGCTTCGGGCGCGGAATTGCCGGTCTCGAAATCGACGGTGTAATCGACGGGATCGGCAATGACCGCGTCGGCGTCCTTTTCGGACTGGTCCTCGAAGAGCTTGAGCCCGAAAATATCAAAGGCCGACGCTGGGGGCGCCAGCGCAGCTAGGAGAGCCGTTGCGCAAAAGAACGCTGTTACAAAACGAAACTGCAGAGCACCGCTCCCTCATGCCGCCGGCGGCCCGCACTCATCCGTCCGGCGGGATGGGAATTGTGGCGCCCCCGAACCAACATCCCGTTAACGGTGCTGCAATCCGCGCGCCGTCCCTTGGGCACTACTCTAACAAGCAAGTCCAACAAGGGCCAGATCAAGCCGGCAACACTTGAGTCAAATTCGACTGTCTTTACTTGCGAGCCCGGCGTTCGGTCGCGAGATAGGCGAGTTTTGCCGGCATCGACAGCGTGGCGACGGCACGGGCGACACGCTCGTCGGTGTAATAGTGCTCGGCATCGAGCAGGTTGACGGTACAGACGAGCTCGCCGCCGATTTCGATCGGCAGGTTGATGACCGAGCCGCAGCCCAGCGACCAGATGGTCTCGTGATCGAAGAAGACCTTGGCGATGTCCTTTATCGTGTTGGCAACGAACGGGCGGCGCTGCTTGTGCACGGTATCGAACCAGTCGTCGTAGTGGATCGGCTTGGTGCCCGAGACGGGATAGTCCTTTGGGTGGCTGGTATAGACGCGGGCCGCCAGTTCCCTTTCCATGTCGACGGTCATGACGGTGAAAAGGCGCGCACCAACCGTTAAGTCGGTCAAATCCTGCAGGGCCTTGTAGGGTTCGATAGCGGTCTTGCCGATGGCGCGATCGAAAGCCGCAAGGGCATCGGCAATGGTCTGGTCGGTCATCAAAAGTCCTTTGGGTCAGATTGCTATGGCGGGAGCGCCGAGCCGGGCGAGCTCGCGAGCATAAGGGTCGGTGAGGGCATCGCGCTGCAATTGCCCGACATCGGCGATTTCGAGGATGCGGCCCTGGCGCATGACGGCAAGCCGGTCGCAGAGGAACGAAACGACCGGCAGGTTGTGGGTGACGAGCAGGTAGGTAAGGCCATGCTCGCGCCGCAGGCGCTTCAACAGGTTGAGGATTTCGGCCTGCACCGAAACGTCGAGCGCCGAGGTGGGTTCGTCGAGGAGCAGCAGCTTCGGCTCGAGCATCAAAGCGCGGGCGATGGCGACGCGCTGGCGCTGGCCGCCCGACAATTGGTGGGGAAAACGAAAGCGGAAGCGCTGGTCGAGCCCGACCGCGTCCATCGCCTCGGCGACGCACCGGCCGTTATCGGCAATGCCGTGGATGGCAAGGGGTTCGCTGAGGACAGCATCGATGGTCTTGCGCGGGTGGAGCGAACCGTAGGGGTCCTGGAAGACCACCTGGCACTGGCGGGCGAAGTCGCGGTCGATGCCGTGCCCGCGCGGCTTGCCGAAGACGGTGATGGCGCCGCGCCAATCGGGTGCCATGCCGGCAATGGCGCGCAAAACCGTGGTCTTTCCCGAACCGCTCTCGCCGACGAGGGCAAAGCTTTCGCCCTCGGCAACGGCAAGGGTGATGGCGTGCGTGATCTGGGTTTCGCCATAAAACACATCGAGGTCGGCAAGCGAAAGCGCGGTCATCACGTGCGCTCCAGCACGGGCAGTTCGGCGCGCGTTTCATCGATGCGCGGAATGGCGGCCAAAAGTCCGCGTGTATAGGGATCGAGCGCCTTTCCGAGCTCCGCCGCCCTGCAGGTCTCGACGACTTCGCCGCGGCGCATGACGAGGATGCGGTCGCAATAGGAGGCAACGAGATTGAGGTCGTGGCTGATGAAGATGAGGCCCATGCCGGTGCGTTTCACCAGGTCGTCGATGATTTCGAGGACCTGGGCCTGCACCGAAACGTCGAGCGCCGAGGTCGGCTCGTCCGCGATCAGCAGGTCCGGCTCAGGGATCAGCATCATGGCGATCATGACGCGCTGGCCCATGCCGCCCGAAACCTCGTGCGGATAAAGTTTTGCGACGCGTTCGGGATCCTCGATCCGCACGGCTTCCAGCATGGTGGCGACGCGCCGCTTGAGCTCGCCGCGGGCGATGCGCTGGTGCATGACGAGGGCTTCGCCGATCTGCTCGCCGATCGTCATCACCGGGTTCAACGAGAATTTCGGGTCCTGCATGACCATGGAAATGCGGGCCCCGCGAATGGCGCGCATCTGCTTTTCCGATTGCGCCAGAAGATCAATGCCGTCGAAGGCGAGCTTTTTCGCGGTGACGCGGCCGGGCGGGCGAATGAGCTTCAGGATGGAGCGGCCGGTCATCGACTTGCCCGAGCCGCTTTCCCCAACGATGCCGAGCCGCTCGCGCCCGAGGGTGAAGGAGAGGTTCCTGACCACTTCGACCGGTCCGCGCGGGCTCGGAAAGGTCACGGTCAGCCCGTCGATATCGAGCAGGGGCACGGTCATCTCTGCTCTCCGTGGCGCGGATCGAGCACGTCGCGAAGCCCGTCGCCGAGCAGGCAGAAGCCGAGGCTGACGATGACGATGGCAAAGCCCGGCATGGTTGCGACCCACCACTGGTCGAGGATGAAGGCGCGGCCGCGCGAGATCATGGCGCCCCATTCGGGCAGCGGCGGTTGCGCGCCCAAGCCGATGAAGCCGAGGCCGGCGGCGGTCAGGATAATGCCGGCCATGTCGAGGGTGACGCGGATGATCATCGAGGAAAGGCACAGCGGCAGGATGTGCCTGAGGATGACGCGCGAGCGCGAGGCCCCCTGCAATTCGATGGCGACGATATATTCGGCATTGCGCACGGTGATGGTCTCGGCGCGCGCGATACGGGCATAGCTCGGCCAGGTGGCGATGGCGACGGCGATGATGGCGTTCTCGATGCCGGGGCCGAGCGCGGCGACGAAGGCCAAAGCGAGGATGAGCTTGGGGACGGAAAGGAAGATGTCGGTCAACCCCATCAGCACGCGGTCGACCCAGCCGCCGAAATAGCCGGCGACGGCGCCGACGACGAGCCCGACCGGGGCGGCGAGGATCGCGACCAGCGCGACGATGGCGAGGGTGATCTGGGCGCCGTAAACGACGCGCGACCAGATATCGCGGCCGAGTTCGTCGGTGCCCATCCAGTTTTCGCCGGAAGGCGGCAGCAGGCGCTTCGAAAGATCCTGGGCGATCGGATCGTGGGTTGCGATCAGTGGCGCAAAGATCGCCATCAGGACGAGCAGCACGACGATGAGGGCGCCGATGACGGTCAGGGGATTGGCAAGCAGCGCCAGCGCCAGCCGGTACAATCGGCCGAGCCGGGCCTGCAGGCGCGAGGACGGCGATTCATCGAGCAGCCAGTCGCGCCGGGAGGTGCGCGGAGCGAGGTCGGTCATCGGCGCGCCCTCGGATCGAGCACCCGATAGAGCAGATCGGAGAGCTTGTTGATGAAGATGAAGACGGCGCCGATGACGAGGGTGGCGCCGAGCACGGCGTTCATGTCGGCATTGAGTAGGGCCGTCGTCAGGTAATTGCCGATGCCGGGCCAGGAAAAGATGGTCTCGATCATCACCGAGCCTTCGAGCAGGCCGGTATAGGAGAGCGCAATGACGGTGATGAGCGGCACGAGGATCGGCCGGAAGGCATGGCGCCAGAGCACCAGGCGCTCGGGCACGCCCTTGACGCGGGCGGTCGTCACATATTCCTCAGCCAACTGGTCGAGCATGAACGAGCGCGTCATGCGGGCGATATAGGCGAGGCTGTAAAAGCCGAGGACCGAGCCCGGCAGCACGATGTGCCAGAAGGCGTTCATGAAGATTTCCATGTCGCCGGCGATGAGCGCATCGATGAGGATGAGACCGGTCACGGGCGGTACGAGGCCATCGTAATAGATGTCGAGCCGGCCCGGGCCGCCGACCCAGCGCAGGCGCGCATAAAAGACGGCGAGCCCGACGAGGCCGAGCCAGAAGACGGGAACCGAATAGCCAAGCAGGCCGACGACGCGGATGACCTGGTCGCTCCAGCGGCCCTGGCGGGACGCGGCGAACACCCCCATGGGCACGCCGAGCACGACGCCGACGATGATGCCGAGCGTTGCCATTTCGAGCGTTGCGGGGAAATAGCGGCTCAAGTCCTCGATGACCGGGCGGCCGGTCGAGACCGACATGCCGAGATCGCCGTGCAGGATGGTGCCGATATAGTTGAGGAACTGGATGGGCAGCGGCTGGTCGAGGCCGAGCCTGATCCTGGCCGCTTCATAGACGGCCTTGGGGGCGCGATCGCCGACGACGGCGAGAACCGGATCGATCGGCACGACGCGGCCGATGAAGAAGGTCAGTGCCAAAAGGCCGAGGAAGGTGACGACGAGCGTCAGCAGCGTCCAGGCGAGGCCGCGCAGGAGCCGCAGATGCCGCCGCGATCCGGGCGCAGGGCGCGGCGGGCGCACCAGTTCGGTCGCTATCTCGCCTTCGGTCGACAAGCCCCTGGCCCCTCCGGTGGATTTCGCTTGGACTATACAAAGAGTTTTGCTTAGATCAAAAAAATTTTGGTGGCGGAGGAGCGGGCGTGGCGCCGCAAGCGGCAAAGGGAGCGGGGGCGAGCCAGCCGAGGGTCGGGGCGCTGATCCGGGCGCGGCGGCAGCGGCTGCGCATGACGCTGACGGCGCTGGGCGAGGCGGCCGGGATTTCCGTGGGCTATCTCAGCCAGGTCGAGCGCGACCATGCCACGCCCTCGCTCGGCACGCTGGCGCAGATCGCGCGCAGCCTCGATGTCGGCGTCGACTATTTCATCGCGACGCCAAGCGCCGAATCGGCACTGACGCGGGCGGCCGAGCGGCAGCGCTTTTCGGTCGACGGCTCCTCGATCGCCTATGAGCGCATTGCCGCCGACTTTGCCGGCAACGTGCTTTCCTCGTTCATCCTCACCATTCCGCCGGGCTACAAATCCGAGATCGTCCATCACGAGGGCGAGGAGATCATCTACGTGCTCGAAGGGGCGATCACGCAGACGCTCGACGACGAGGCGATGCTGATGGGACCTGGCGACAGCCTGCATTTCCGCGGCAACCGCCCGCATTCCTGGGCCAACCATACCGACGAGATCGCGCGTCTGTTGTGGACCGGCACGCTGCCGATGTTCCGCGGACGCGGCGGGCGCCCCGCCCTGCGCCCCGTCAAAGGGCAGGACAACGACACAACAACAAGGGACAAGGAGAAGACGACATGAACCTCATGAAGGCGGCGCTGCTGGCGACCGCGCTGAGCCTGCCGCTGGCGCCGGGGGCGATCCTGGCGGCAACGCCGGCCGACACGCTGGTCGTGGCCGAGAACATCGACGACATCGTTTCGATCGATCCGGCCGAGGCCTACGAATTCTCGTCCAGCGAATATGTGACGCAAACCTATGACCGGCTGGTGCAATACGATGCGCCCGATCCGACCAAGCTCGTCGGGGGCCTCGCCAGCGAATGGCAGGCGGACGATGCCAACAAGACCATCACCTTCACGCTGCGCGACGGCGTCAAGTTCACCTCGGGCAATCCCTTGCGCCCAGACGATGTCGCCTATTCCTTCAAGCGCGTTTTGACGCTCAACAAGTCGCCGGCCTTCATTCTCGCCCAGCTCGGCTGGACGGCGGACAATATCGACCAGATGGTGACGGCGGACGGCAACAAGGTCGTCGTCAAATATGACGGCGATTTCTCTTCGGCCTTTGTTCTCAACGTGTTGGCGGCGCGCCCGGCTTCGGTCGTCGATGCCGTGACGGTCATGTCGCACGAAGCAGACGGCGACATGGGCAATGCCTGGCTCAAGCAGAATTCGGCCGGCACGGGCCCGTTCAAGCTCAGGACCTTCCGGCCGGCCGAGATCATCGCGCTCGATGCCAATCCCGATTATTTCGGCGGTGCGCCGGCCCTGAAATCGGTGATCATCCGGCACGTCGCCGAGGCCGCCACCCAGCAATTGCTGCTGGAATCGGGCGACGTCGACATGGCTAAGAACTTGACTCCAGACCAGATTTCCGGGCTCGAGGGCAAGAGCGGTTTCGATATCGAAACCTATCCGCAGGCGGCGGTGCATTTCCTGTCGTTCAACCAGAAGGACGAGGCGCTGACCAATCCGGCAGTGTGGGAAGCGGCGCGCTATCTCGTCGACTACAAGGGCATGACCGACAGCTTCCTCAAGGGGCAGATGCAAATCCACCAGGCCTTCTGGCCCTCGGGTTTCCCCGGCGCGCTCGATGACAATCCCTATAGCTACGACCCTGAAAAGGCTAAGCAAATCCTTGCCGATGCCGGGGTGAAGACGCCTATCGACGTGACGCTCGACGTCATCAACTCGGCGCCGTTCACCGACATGGCGCAATCGCTGCAGGCAAGTTTTGGCCAGGCCGGCATCAATTTCGAGATCATCCCCGGCACCGGCAGCCAAGTCATCACCAAGTATAGAGCGCGCCAGCATGAGGCGATGCTCTTGTATTGGGGGCCGGATTTCATGGATCCGGACTCCAATGCCGGAGCTTTCGCCTATAACGTCAACAATGCCGACGATGCAGAACAGTCGACGACGACCTGGCGCAATGCCTGGCAGCCGCCGGACGAGGTGAATGCCGAAGTGAAGGCCGCCAAAGCCGAGGCCGATCCCGACAAGCGCAACGCTATGTATGTGGATTTGCAGAAGAAAATCCAGAAGGACTCGCCCTTCGTCATCATGTTCCAGGCGGCGACGCAGGTGGCGATGAGCCCGAAGGTCACCGGTTATGTCAACGGCGCGACCTATGACTTCGTCTTCTACCGGCTGGTCAAGAAACAGTAATTGTGGCGGGGCCGCCACAAAGCGGCCCCACTTTTGCCGGGCCGATGAACGGCATATGAACGATACCTGAACGAAAAATAACGGATTATGAACGATGTCTGAACAGCGCCTCGCGCGCCTGCGCGAACGCATGGCCGAGACCGGCACCGACCTCGTCGCCATCGGCCCGTCTTCCAACATGGTCTATGTCGCGGGACTGTCGCCGCATGGCGACGAGCGGCCGGTGCTGCTGCTGATCACCCAGGACCATGCCGGCATCTTGATGCCGGCGCTCAATGCCGACAGTTCGCGCCAGGTCACGGACCTGCCGTTCTATCCCTGGGCCGATGCCGAGGGGCCGGAGGCGGCGCTCGAAAAGCTGCTCGACGACTGCGGGCCGATCGCATCTTTGGCGCTCGACGAGACGATGCGCGCGGATTTCGCGCTGCTGCTGCTCGACCGACTGAAGGACGTGCCGCGGAGCTTTCTTAACGACACGGTCGGCTGGCTCAGGGCGCAGAAGGACGAGAGCGAATATGCAGCGCTCAAGGAGAATGCCGTCCTCAACGACGGGGCGATGCAGGCGGGGTTCGCGGCGCTCAGGGAAGGCGTGAGCGAGCTCGAAATCGGCGACGTCATCCGCGCCTATTACAAGGCGCATGGCGCGACACCGGAATTCGTCAGCGTCTGTTTTGGCGAGAACGGCGCTTTCCCGCACCATTATACGTCTGAGCGCAAGCTGAAACGCGGCGATGCCGTGCTCATCGATATCGGCGGACGCAAGAACGGTTATCCCTCCGACATGACGCGGGTCGGGTTTTTCGGCGAGGCGCCGGAAGACTTCGCCAAAGTCGCCGACGTGCTGGAGCGGGCGGTGACGGCGGCGATCGCCGCGGCCAAGCCCGGCGTTCCGGCCAGCGATGTCGACAAGGCGGCGCGCGACGTCATCACCGAGGCGGGCTATGGCGAGTATTTCCTGCACCGGACGGGCCACGGGCTCGGCATCGACATCCACGAGCCGCCCTACATCACCGGCACGTCGGAGGGAAAGCTGATGGAAGGCAACGTCTTTTCCATCGAGCCCGGCATCTATCTGGCCGGCAGGTTCGGCGTGCGGCTCGAAGAGATCGTCATCGTGCGCGGCAACCGCGCCGAAGTGCTGTCGGAACTGCCGCGCACGCCGGTGAACGTTAAGCCCTAAGGGGCGCTTCGGGCGCGCAGGTGGCTCTGGCCTGGCTGCTCGGGCGGTCGGGCGTCACCTCGGTGGTGATCGGCGGGCGCACCGAAGAGCAGTTCAAGGACAATCTGGCAGCGGCGGAAATCACGCTCAGCGAGGAGGAAAAAACGCGGCTCGACAATGTGAGCCTGACGCCGCTGCTTTATCCCTATTGGCACCAGTCGTTCACCGCCGCGGACCGGCTGAGCGAAGCGGACCTGGCGCTGCACCGGCCGCATCTGGGGAAGTGAGGGTTTTGGGGTGGTGGGATAAGCTGGACCCCGGCTCAAAGCCGGGGAGGATGTGGTGAGGGATCGAGGGGGATTGATAGATCCTGCTTGGTCTCACCCCCTCCCCTTGCCAGCCATTCGAGCATAGCTCTCATAGCCTTCTTGCCTCGGATGGCGCCACTGGCGCCCTCCGTCAGCGCGAGCGCTGACCGGCCGCGAAGCCCCGCAAGGGGGAGGGTGCCGTTCCGAGTATTGGGAGATGACTGAGCACCAGCCTCGATGAGCACCTCCCCCCTTGCGGGGGAGGTTGGGAGGGGGGTGACACGTGCAGGGTGTTTGCCTGTTCTATCGCGACGTTCGTGATAACCCGCCGACCGCCGGGCAATGACGTTGTGGCGTGATGGGAGATGTTGCCAAGCTGGGCCCCGGATTAAATCCGGGGAGGATGTGGTGAGGGATCGAGGATTCTCTCGACATCCGGGTCGATTTCACCCCCCTCCCAACCTCCCCCGCAAGGGGGGAGGTGCTCATCGAGTTTTTTGAACGCCTGGTTTCCCACATGCATGATGAGACCAAGCAGGGGGTTTGCTTTCCAGAAACGGAATTACCCCTCACCCGCCGCTGTGCGGAGACCTCTCCCCTAAGGGGCGAGGTGGGGGTGCGGCAACATCCTGCTCTATCCCTCACCCGGTCTCGCTCGAGGTGCTGGCGGCGCCGTCGCAGCGCTGTCATAGTCGGATGGCAGTCATGGGGCCGATCATGCAGGAAACCGTCTATTCCAATGCCCGCATCGTGCTCGCCGACGAGGTCGTCGTCGGCTCGCTCGTCGTGCGCGACGGGCTGATCGCCGATATCGGAACCTCGAGCCGGCTGGGCGAGGACATGGAGGGCGACCTCATCCTGCCCGGGCTTATCGAACTCCATACCGACCAATTGGAAAACCACTTTTCGCCGCGCCCGGGCGTGCGCTGGAATGCGCTGGCGGCCGTGCAGGCGCATGACGCGCAGGTGGCGGCCTCCGGCATCACCACGGTGTTCGACGCCATCCGCGTCGGCACCGACGAGCAGACCGAAGAGTTCCACCAGGACATGCGCGGGCTCGCCGATGCGGTGGGCGCCGCCATGGACGACGAGCGCCTGAGGGCCGAGCATTTCATCCATCTGCGCTGCGAGGTTTCGGCGCCCGATTGCCTGGCCGGGTTTGCGCTATTTGAAAACTGCGCGCGCGTAAAACTGGCATCGCTGATGGACCATGCGCCGGGCCAGCGCCAGTTCACAAAGCTCGAAGCCTACGAGTTCTATTACAAGACGGTGCGGGGCCTGACCGATGCTGCCTATCGCGTCTATTTCGACCGGCGGCTCGCCGAATCGCAGACCTATTCGGCCGCCAACCGCGCCGCCGTTTCGGCGCATTGCCTGAGGCACGGCATTACGCTTGCCAGCCACGACGATGCAACCGATGCGCATGTCGAGGATGCTATTGCCGCCGGCGTGAAGGTTGCGGAATTTCCGACGACGGTGCTGGCGGCGCAAGCTTCGCATGAAGCCGGCATGGCGGTGCTGATGGGGGCGCCCAATATCGTGCGCGGCGGCTCGCATTCGGGCAATGTGGCGGCGGGCGAACTGGCGCGGGCCGGCCTGTTGGACGTGCTGTCGTCGGACTATGTGCCGTTCTCGCTGATGCAGGCGATTTTCGTTCTGAGCGAAGACGAGGAGAGCGGGATCGACCTGCCGCAGGCGGTCAAAATGGTTTCGGCGCGGCCGGCCGAGGCGGCGGGGCTCGACGATCGCGGCACGATCGCGCAAGGCAAGCGCGCCGACCTGGTGCGGGTGGCGCTCAAAAGCGCCGTGCCGATCGTGCGGGCCGGCTGGCGGCAGGGGCGACGGGTGATATGAGCGGCACGTTCGTTGCCGTGACGGGGCCGAGCGGCGCCGGCAAGGACACGGTGATCTCCTATGCGCGCGAACGGCTCGAAGGGCGGGCGCCGTTCGTGTTTGCGCGCAGGGTGGTGACGCGGCAAGCCGACCCGGCGAACGAGGACCACGACAGTCTGACGCCGGAAGCATTCGCGGCTGAGGAAAAGGCGGGCGCCTTCGCTTTGTCGTGGGCGGCGCACGGGCTCAGCTACGGGCTGCCGAAAGCGGTCGATGCCGATGTCGGGGCCGGGCGCATCGTCATCGCCAATGTGTCGCGCACCGTCGTGCCGGCGATCGCGGCGCGGTACGGATCGCTCGTCCTGGTCGTGGTTACGGCGCATCCCGACATCATCGCCCAGCGCTTGCTGGCGCGCGGGCGCGAGGATGCCGCCAGCATCGCCAAGCGGCTGGGGCGCGTGCAGGTGGAAGAGGCGCTGCGCTCGGAAGCGGTGCTGATCGAAAATTCCGGGCCGGTGGAAATGGCGGGCGAACGGTTCCTCACGATCCTGCGCGACATCGCCGAACACAACGCGTAAAACCCCATTGCCATGGACAAGACCGAGCGGCTGTTTGCCATCATGGACAGTTTGCGGCGCCACCGCCTGCCGGTGACGGCGCAGGCGCTCGCCGAAGAGCACGCGGTTTCGGTGCGAACGCTCTATCGCGACATCCAGACGCTGATCGGGCTCGGCGCGCCGATCGATGGCGAGGCGGGGATCGGCTATCTCCTCAGGCCCGGTTTCTTCCTGCCGCCGCTGATGTTTTCGGCCGAGGAGCTGGAAGCCCTGGTCCTGGGCGCGCGCTGGGTGGAGGCGCGGCCCGATGCGCCGCTGGCGCTGGCGGCAAAATCGGCGCTCGGCAAGATCGCCACCGCTTCGCCCGACGATCTCAGGGACCGGATCAGCGATACGGGCCTGTGGCCGCTCCGCACGAACTGGGAAGAGCAGGGGAACGAGCCGCTGCTGGCGCTGCTGCGCGAGGCCATGCGCGAGGAAAAGGCGGTGACCATCGATTATGCCGACGAAGCGGGCCAGACCAGCAATCGCGAAGTGTGGCCGCTGACGCTCGCCTATTACGAGCAAAAGCAGATCGTCGGCGCCTGGTGCCAATTGCGGCAGGATTTCCGCCACTTCCGCACCGACCGCATCAATGCCGCCGAGCTGAGCGACAAGCGCTTCGGGCGGCGGCGGGCGGTGCTGGTGAAGGAATGGCACGCCTATTGGCAGGCCGAGCGGGCCCGGCGGCAGGGGCGCAGCAATCCGTCCTGACACGACCTGTCAGCAGGCTCTGGCACTGTCGCTTTCGAGACGCAGAGCGAACGGAGAGCGCCATGACGAGCGACATCACCCCTTTCACCATCCGCATTGCCGAGGCCGATATCGCCGACCTCAAGGAGCGGCTGACGATGACGCGCTGGCCGGCGCCGGTGACCGACGATTGGAGCCACGGCCAGAAGGTCGGCTTCATCCGGGAACTGGCCGACCAGTGGCTCAGCGATTTCGACTGGCGGGCGCATGAGGAGGAGCTGAACCTTTATCCGCAGTTCTTGACCGAGATCGACGGGCAGGCGATCCATTTCGTGCATGTGAAATCGGAGGAGCCCGATGCGTTTCCGCTGATCCTCACGCATGGCTGGCCGTCGAGCTTTTACGAATATTTCGGGCTGATCGGGCCCCTGACCGATCCCAGGGGCCATGGCCGGGCGGGCCGGGCGTTCGACGTCGTCATCCCGTCGGTGCCGGGCTACGGGTTTTCGACGCCGCTCAGCGGGCCGGGCTGGGATCCGGCGCGCGTCGCCAGGGCCTGGGACACGCTGATGCACCGGCTGGGCTACAAAGCGTACGGCGCGGTGGGCAACGATATCGGCTCGCTGGTTTCGCGCGAACTCGGCATTTTGAAGCCGGACGGACTCAAGGGCGTGCACATGCAGCAGATCTTCGCCTTTCCCACGGGCAAGCCTGGCGAGATGGAAAAACTGACGCCGTTCGAAACGGACGGGTTCGCCAATCTCGAGCATTTCCGCAAATATTCGGGCTACCAGGACATCCAGAACAAAAGACCGGGAACGCTGGGCTTCGGGCTCGTCGATTCGCCGGCAGCGCTCCTGGCATGGAATGCCGAACTGTTCTTCGGGTTTTTAGGCGAAGGGGCGGCGAGCGTCGACCGCGATGCGTTCCTCACGCATGTCGCGATCTACTGGTTCACCGGCTCGGGCGGCTCGGCGGCCAATATCTATTTCGAAGGCACCGAGGCCGGCATGACCGGCTATCGCGAGGCGGAGAATACGACCCCGACCGGGGTCGCCGTGTTCCCGTGGGATTTCCGCTCGGTCAAAAGCTTTGCCGAACGGAGCTCGAATATCGTTCATTGGACGGAAATGCCGGCGGGCGGGCATTTCGCGGCAACGGAAGTGCCGGACCTGCTCGCCGACGATGTGCGGGCGTTTTTCGCCCAGGTGATTTAGGCCGGAACCTCGGCGGCGAGCGTCGGCACGGCATTGCGGGCAAGGCGCGTGGTGCGGATGGCAAAGGTGATGCCGACGAGGCCGAAGATAATGCCGGTGACGAGCGCCGGGGCGATGCCCTGGCGCACCTCGTCACGCGTTATCGCCACGGCAAAACCGCCGGCATTGGCAGCGAGCCCCGCAATGGCGGCGCCGATGGCATTGCCCGCCGATTGCAGGGTCGGCAGCAGAGCCGAGGTGCGGTCGCGCTCGGGGCCGGTGCTGGCTTCCATGAGGATGAGGCTGAGATAGGACCACGACATGCCGAAGCCCGCGCCGAGCGCCAACTGGCTGACGACGAGGACGGCGAGCTGGCCGGAAAGGCAAGCCGTAAGGATGCCGGCAAGGCCGAGCGTCGTCACCGCCGGGCCGACGCGCACGAGCGCCAGGCGCCGGGCGGGGCTCGAGACATTGGCGACGGTGATGGCGGCGGTGCTCCAGGCGATGGCCATGAGGGCGCCGAGCGCACCGGCCAGCATGGGGCCGAAATCCCAGAGCTTTTCGAGCAGCAGGACGATGAAGATACCGGGCGTGCCGCCGGCAATGGGCATCAGCAGCATGACCCAGAGGCCGGTGCCGGTGACGCTGGAAAGCGTGAAGGCATCGCCGGGAAAGAGGCGCGAGCGGGCGCGGCGATCGAGCAGGACGGTCGCGACCAGCAGGACGGCGGCGGCAACGAGCAGGGCTGCCGCGGCGAGCGGCGAGACGATGCCGGCAAAGGCGACGAGGACGATGCCCAAGCCGACGGCGAGGAGCCTGATGCCGGGAAAGCCGGGCAGGGCGCCAGAGGGCCGGGTCTTGGGGGCAACGACGAAGACGAGGGCGGCAAAGACCAGGACCATCGGCACGTTGACGAAGAAGGCGGCGCGCCAGGAAATCGCTTCGGTCAGGGCGCCGACACCGGCCGGACCGCCGAAGGCGGCGATGCCCCACATCATGGCCTGCATGCCGAAGACTTTCGGCACGAGCCGCGAGGGGAAGAGTTCGGGAATGAGCGTATAGCAGATGGCGGCGACGACGCCTTCGCCGGTGCCCTGGATGACGCGGCCGACAAGCACCTGTTCCATTGAGCCGGCGCCGGCGGCGATGAGCGAACCGAGCAGGAAGAGGCCGGCCGAAACCAGCAGCGCATTGCGGGCGCCCATGGCCTGCTTGACGAGCGCGGCACCGGCACCGCCGATGATGGCAAAGACGAGATAAAGCGTCGTCGCCCACGAGATCAGCGCCAGTCCGTCGAATTCGATGACGGCGGTGGGCAGGGCCGTGGCGGCAAGGAAAGCGTTGAAGGCCAGCAAAGCGACGCCGAGGCACAGCATCGTGGTCGTTGCGGCATAGCGGGGCGAGAAGATTTCGGACCAGCCACCGGCAGCGGATGTTTCGGTCATTTACGAACTCGCGTAATTAAAATAGGCTTGCCTTGTTATATCGCGTCAATTAAGAAAGTAACGACTTATTTTATTGTCCCGGGAGACCCCATCGCCCATGCCGGATCGCGCCAGTGACAGACTGCTCTATGCGCTCAAATCGCGCGGACCGCAAACGGCCGCCAGCCTGGCGCTGACGCTGAAGGTCACGTCCGTCGCCGTGCGCCAGAGCCTGGAGCGGCTGGCGGGCGAGGGGCTGGTGATGCACGAGGACAAGCGCGTGAGCGTCGGGCGCCCGAAGCGCCACTGGATGCTGACCGAGGCCGGGCACCAGCGCTTTCCCGACCGCCATGCCGTGCTGACGCTCGACCTCATCGAAGCGACGGCGAGCGTTTTCGGGGCCGAAGGGCTCGACCGGCTGATCGCGCATCGGGAAGGCCAGATGCTGGCGAGCTATGGGGCGGCGCTGGCGGGCCTGGCTTTGCGCGAAAAGGTGGAAAAGCTGGCGGAAATCCGCAGCGCCGAGGGCTACATGGCCGAAGCGGTCGAGGACGAGGAGGGCCTGCTGCTGGTCGAGAACCACTGTCCAATCTGCATTGCGGCGACGCGCTGCCAGAATTTCTGCCGTTCGGAGCGCAACATCTTCGCCGCCGTCCTGGGGCCGGAGGTGACGGTCACGCGGATCGACCATATCGTTGCCGGGGCGCGGCGCTGCGCCTACCGGATCAGCCCGGCCAGCGAACAGCGCAAGCGCGCCTGACATCCGGGAACCTTTCCCGGCAGCGACCGATCCAACGGGCAGCGGACCCAAGGGGGAAACCGCGCATCGTTGGAGATTTCCATGAAAAAACTACCACTCCTCGCCGCCTTTGCAGCGCTGCTGCTGAGCCTGCCGGCCGCCGCCCAGGACCCCGCGCTCAACGACGCGCAGATCGCCCATATCGCCTATACGGCCGGGCAGATCGACATCGCCGCCGCGCAGCAGGCGATCGAAAAGAGCAAGACCAAGGCCGTCGTCGAATTCGCCCAGGAAATGGCGCGCGACCACAAGGCGGTGAACGACCAGGCGCTGGCGCTGGTGAAAAAGCTCAACGTGACGCCCGAGGACAATGCCACGAGCCAGGCGCTGAGCAAGCAGGCGAGCGCCAAGCTCGAAGAACTCGGCGCGCTCGACGGCAAGGCGTTCGACACCGCCTATATCGCCAACGAGGTCGCCTTCCACAAGACGGTCGATTCCGCGCTCAGCGACACGCTGATCCCGGGCGCGCAGAATGCCGAACTCAAGGCGCTGCTCGAAACCGGCCTCAAGCTCTTCACCGAGCATGAAAAGCACGCCGAGCATGTCGCCGCGGAGATCAAGTAACATGGCCCGCACCCGGCTGTGGGCGCTTACGCTCGTCGCCGGCCTCGCCCTTGCCGGCATCGGCCCGGCGGGGGCGGAGGAATACCGGATCGTTCTCGACAAGATGCAGTTCGGCCCGGTGCCGGCCGAAGTGCATCCGGGCGATACGATCGTCTGGGAAAACCACGACCTTTTCCAGCACACGGCGACCGCCCGCGACAAGAGCTTCGATATCGACCTCGCCCCCGGCGCCGAAGCAAGCATGGTCGTCGGCAAGGCCGGCGCGGTGGACTTCTATTGCCGGTTCCACCCCGGCATGACCGGAACGCTCAACATCGCGTCCTGATCAATCGGGCGGCCGCCAGACCCATGCAGGCGGCCGCCAGCCCCATCCTTTGCCCATGCACCGGCATGGTTGCGCCGGATCGCGAGCGGGCCTAGGTTTCGGTCAGTTTCACTGACTATTTTCCAAGATTTTTCATGACCAAGACCAAAGACAAGATCGTGCGCCTGTTGGCGGACGCAGACGTCATCGTCGGCGGCAGCCGGCCGTGGGACGTGCAGATAACCGACGAACGGCTCTACGAGCGCGTCGTCAGCTACGGCAGTTTAGGGCTCGGCGAAGCCTATATGGACGGCTGGTGGGAGGCCGAGCGCATCGACCTGATGCTGGAAAAGGTGATCGAAGCCGATATCCAGTCGAAATTCCGGCCCGATCTCGGCCTGATCGTCAGCGCGCTCAAGGGGCGCCTCATCAACCAGCAGCGCCTGCGCGTCAGGGAGGTCGGCGAAAAGCACTACGATACGGGCAACGACCTCTTCGAAAAGATGCTCGACAAGCGGCTCATCTATTCGTGCGGCTATTGGCAGGGCGCCAAAACGCTCGATCAGGCGCAAGAGCAAAAGCTCGACCTCATCTGCAGAAAGCTCGGGCTCGAAAAGGGCATGACGCTCTTGGACATCGGCTCGGGCTGGGGCGGGCTCATGCGCTTTGCCGCCGAGAACTACGGCGTTTCGGCCACCGGCATCACCATTTCCAAGGAACAGGCCGCCTATGCCGAAGCCCACAAGGGCAAACTGCCGGTGGAAACGCGGCTGATGGACTACAAGGCGCTGACCGGAAAATTCGACCGGATCGTTTCGGTCGGCATGTTCGAGCACGTGGGCTACAAGAATTATGCGGCCTATATGGCAAAGGCACGTGAACTCATAAAGCCCGACGGGCTGTTCCTGCTGCATTCGATCGGCGGCAACATGTCGGCAACGCATGGCGAGCCGTGGAGCGAGAAATACATTTTCCCGAACGGCATGCTGCCCTCGATCCGGCAGATCGGGGCGGCGATCGAGGGCCGGTTCGTGATGGAGGATTGGCACAATTTCGGCGCCGACTACGAAAAGACCTTGCTGGCCTGGCACGACAATTTCGGCGCCGCCTGGCCGGCGCTCAAGGAGGCTTATGGCGAGCGGTTCTACCGCATGTGGCGGTACTACCTCCTGAGCTTTGCCGCCATGTTCCGCCTCAGGCGTATCGTGCTCTGGCAGGTCGTGCTGTCGCCGAACGGCGTGCCGGGGGGCTATAGAAGCGTACGCTGAGGCGGGGGCTTGGAGTTGGCCACGCCCTTGGCGGGCCGGCACCCCTCACCCCACGGAGAAATTGAGCCGGTAGCTCAGGGCTTCGGCGACGTGCGGGCGGCCGACGGTTTCGGCGCCGGCCAGGTCGGCAAGGGTGCGCGCGACCTTCAATACGCGATGATAGGCGCGGGCCGAAAGCGAAAAGCGCTCGGAGGCGTCGCGCAGCAGGGCCTGGCTGTCGCGATCGGGCAGGACGAGCTTTTCGATGAGCGGGCCGGAGGCGGCGGCATTGGTCCTGACTTCGGGCATGCCGGCCGCTTCGTAGCGCTGGCGCTGGCGGTTACGGGCGCGGGCGACGCGGGATGCGACGGCCGAAGAGGGCTCGCCGTCGGCCGGCCCGATCATGTCGGCGGCGGTGACCGAGGGCATGTCGATGCGGATATCGATGCGGTCGAGGAAGGGCCCGGAAATGCGGGACTGGTAGTCGGCGGCGCAGGCGGGACCGCGCCGGCAGCTGTGGCCGGGCGTGCCGGCCATGCCGCATTTGCAGGGGTTCATGGCGGCAACGAGCTGGAAGCGCGCCGGATAGGTGACGCGGGCATTGGCGCGGGCGATGACGGTTTCGCCCGCTTCCAGCGGCTGGCGCAGGCTATCGAGGACCTGGGGCGAAAATTCCGGCAATTCGTCGAGGAACAGCACGCCGTTATGGGCAAGGCTGGCTTCGCCCGGCTGCACCTTGAGGCCGCCGCCGACGAGGGCCGCCATGGAGGCGGAATGGTGCGGAGCGCGGAAGGGCCGGCGGTCGGACAGCGCCCCGCCCTGCAACTGCCCGGCGATCGAGGCGATCATCGAGACGTCGAGCAGTTCGCGCGGATCGAGCGGCGGCAGGATGGAGGGCAGGCGCTCGGCCAGCATGGATTTGCCGGCACCGGGGGGCCCGACGAGCAGGAGATTGTGGCCGCCGGCGGCAGCGACTTCCAGCGCCCGGCGGGCGACCTGCTGGCCGCGGATATCGGCAAGATCGGGCAGGTTTGCCGGCGCCAGAGTGCGGCGGGGTGCGGGCCGAGGGGCGAGCTGGCGGCCGGCAATGTGGTTGACGAGGGCGAGGAGGCTATCGGCGGCGACGATGTCGATGTCCTCGCCGGCCCAGGCGGCTTCCGGCCCCGCCGCCGAGGCGCAGACGACGCCGAGATCGCGCGCATGGGCGGCAAGGGCGGCGGGCAGCGTGCCGGCCGTGGCATTGATGCGCCCATCGAGCGCGAGTTCGCCCAAGGCCAGGTGGCCATCGAGCGCATCGGAGGGAATGGCGCCGATGGCGACCATCAGCGCCAAAGCGATGGGGAGGTCGAAATGCGAGCCTTCCTTGGGCAGGTCGGCCGGGGCGAGGTTGACAGTGATGCGCTTGGGCGGCAGGCCGAGGCCGGAGGCGAAGAGCGCGGCGCGCACGCGCTCGCCGGCTTCCTTCACCGCCTTGTCGGGCAGGCCGACGAGATAGAAGCGCGGCAGGCCCGGCGCGATCTGCGCCTGCACCTCGACCGGCACCGCCTCGATGCCGAGAAACGCCACCGTCTGGATCTTGGACACCATGGCCGGCTCACCCCCAAGCCCCCATCCTGCCCCGAGGGTACGGCAAAGCGCTATTGGGACTTCTCACAGGGTGGTGGGGCGGAAGGATACGGCCCGCATTGCCAAGGCCCCCTCACCCGCCCTGCGGGCGACCTCTCCCCCACGGGGAGAGGTGGATGCGTGGCGGGATCGTGCCACGGCCTTCCCTTCTCCCCTTGTGGTAGACGGTGCCCGCAGGGCGGGTGAGGGGTATTTTAAAGCTGGGCCCCGGCTCAAGGCCGGGGAGGACTCGTGGTTGGTGTGAAGATGGGGGCTCAAGATCGAGGGTTTGGTTCGATCCCTCAACGATCACCTCAGGTGGCAAGGAAGCGTTAACCATTGCCCGAAGGCGGAAGGGTTAGCGGAAGCTTTCCTTAACCGGGCCATGTTGAATCGAATGGGATTCAATGCCTTGCCGGACCCCGATGAAAGCCCCAGAACTGCCGTTCCGCCCGCTGCGTTTGCTGACTTCGTTGCTGCTGGTGCTGCTGGTTGCGGCCTGCGCCCGCTATTCGGGGCCGATCGAGGGCGACAACCGACCGCATCCGGGTGTCGACCGGGCGCGCGCCATGCCCATCCAGGGCATCGACATCGCGCGCTACCAGGGCCGCATCGATTTCGACAAGGTGCGCAGCTACGGCGTCCACTTCGTCTACATGAAGGCGACCGAAGGCAACGACTACATCGACCCGATGTTCTACGACAACTGGAACCGGGCCAAGGCCTCGGGCATGGCGCACGGGGCCTATCACTTCATGACCTGGTGCTCGACGGCGGCCGAGCAGGCGGCGTGGTTCCAAAAAATGGTGCCGGTGGACCCGACGGCGCTGCCGCCGGTGCTCGACCTGGAATGGAACCACGGTTCGAGCTGCAAGATGAAATTCTCCAAGGCCGACATGCTGGAAAAGATCCGCGTGATGCTGGCGGCGATGGAGACCCATACGGGGAAGCTCCCGATCATCTATACGGACATTCCGTTCCACCGCGATATCCTGGCCGGGGAAAGCTTCGACAATCCGTTCTGGGTGCGCTCGACGGCGGCCGAGCCGCACGACCGCTATGGACGGCGCGGCTGGACCTTCTGGCAGTGGACGCAGACCGGCACGATGCCGGGCGTCACCGGCGAAGTGGACCGGAACGTCTTTTTCGGCACGCAGGACGACTGGACCGTGTTCCTGTTGACCGGGTGCGACCCGCGCGTCGTGCCGATCCTCGGGCCGAGCGGGCGCTGTCCGCTGGCGAAATAAGGGTGCTTGCCAGCGTTTTCGGGCGGATTTAGCTTTCCATCTGCATGAGCCGGACCGCCATGGCCCGGCAGGAGGATGTGTGATGGCCAAGGGTCAGATGCGCAAGACCAAGGAAGCCAAAAAGCCCAAGAAGGACGCGGCGGCAAAACCCGCAGCGTCCGGGGCCGCGGCTTCGGCGGGCGCGACGAAAAAGAAATAGTCGTCGTCTCTGTTTTAAGAGAGATTTCGGCAACGGCGGATCGCAAGACCCGCCGTTCGCTTTTGCTTCACGTGAATCACGACGCGGCGCCGACGAAGAGGCCGCTGGTGCGCAGGCCATCGAGCACGAACTGCACCGAGAGCGCGGCGAGCAGCACGCCGACGACGCGCGAGACGACGGCCAGCCCGGTAATGCCCAAAAGCTTCTGGATGGGCGTCGAGGCGAGCATGGCGAGATAGCAGAGCGCGAGGATCGCCAGCATGGCGAGCAGCGTCATGGCCCAGGCGAGATTGAAGCCGCGCGTTTCGGAAAACAGCAGGATAGTGGCACTGATGGCGCCGGGCCCGGCGATCAGCGGCATGGCCAGCGGAAAGACGGCGATGTCGGTGCGGGCGCGGGCCTCGTGCTCTTCCTCGGGCGTCGTGCCGGTGCCGCCGGAATGGCGGGCAAACACCATGTCGATGGAGATGAGAAGCAGGAGGATGCCGCCGGCGACGCGCAGGGCCGGCAGCGTGATGCCGAACAGGGCCAGCATGGCGCTGCCGAAAACGGCGAAGACGATAAGGATGATGGTGGCGGTGAGGGCGGCGCGGAATGCCATGCTGCGCCGCTCGGCCTGCGTATATTTGTCGGTCAAGCCGGCATAGACGAGGATGAGGTCGGCCGGGCCGATCGTGGCAAAGAACGTCGTCAGGGCCAGGAGCAGCGTATCGACCGGCATGGCTAGCCCTTGCGCTTTTCGATGGCGTTCCAGAGCATCGGGGCGATGTCGGGGCCGCCGAAGCGCTTGATCTCGCGGATGCCGGTGGGCGAGGTGACGTTGATCTCGGTCAAATAATCGCCGATGACGTCGATGCCGACGAAGATCATGTCGCGCTGCTTCAAAGCCGGACCGATGCGGGCGCAGATTTCCTTTTCGCGTTCGGTCAGTTCGGACAGTTCCGGGCGGCCGCCGGCATGCATGTTGGAGCGGGCCTCGCCCTCCGAAGGCACGCGGTTGAGGCCGGCCACCGGCTCGCCGTCGACGAGGATGATGCGCTTGTCGCCTTTCCTGACTTCCGGCAGGTAGCGCTGGATCATGAAGGGCTCGCGATAATTCGCCTCGAAGAGTTCGAGGAGCGAAGCGAGGTTGTGGTCGCCCTCCTGCAGGAAGAAAACGCCGGCGCCGCCATTGCCGTACAGAGGCTTGACGATGATGTTGCCGTGCTGCTTGCGGAAGGCGAGGATCATCTCGCGGTCGCGCGTGATGAGGGTCGGCGGCATCAGGTCCGGAAAATCGGTGACGAGGATCTTTTCGGGCGCGTTGCGCACGGCGGCCGGCGGATTGACGACGAAGGTCTTGGGGTGCAGGCGCTCAAGCAGGTGCGTGAGCGTTATGTAATTCATGTCGAAGGGCGGGTCCTGGCGCATGAGCAGGACGTCGAATTGCGAGAGGTTCGTGCGCGAGAAATCGCCGAGCGCGTAATGCTCGCCCTTGGGCTTGTCGAAGACTTTTACGGGGGCGAGCCTGGCCGAGACCATGTCGCCTTCCAGCGCCAAGGTGTCGGGCGTATAATAGAAGATCGTGTGCCCGCGCGCCTGGGCTTCCAGCATCATGGCGAAGGTGGAATCGCCGACGGGGTTGATGGTGGCGATCGGGTCCATCTGGACGGCGACTTTGAGGCTCATGCGGCAGAAATCCTAAAAAGCATCGAAAGCGTTGACGACATGGCGCGGCCAGGCGCGGGGCGCAACGAATATCACATCGAAGCGCAGGGGCGTATCGGCGAGGTGCGGATTGCGGGCAAGATAGTATTGCGCGGCGCGGGAGATGCGGCCGGCATTCACGGCTTCGAGCGCCTCGGCCTCGCCGTGATCGGCACGACGCGCCTTGACCTCGATGAAGACGGTGACCCCGAAGCGCTCGGCGATGAGGTCGATCTCGCCGACCGGCGTCTTGAAGCGCGTCTCGCGGATGGCATAGAGTTTCAGGCGCAGGAACAGCGCCGCCAAGGCCTCGGCATGGCGGCCATGGCGCTCGGCGCGCCGGCGGTCAGGACGAACGCTGGCGGGCGAGCGCGGCATTGTAGACCTCCCGGCGCTTGACGCCGAAATCCCCGCTCACCTGATCGACGGCGGCGCGCAGGGGCATTTCGGCAAGCGCGGCAGCGAGCGCGGCCTGCCAATCGGCGGCCGCAGGCACGGTTTCGGGAGCGCCGGCAACAAGGATCACGGCCTCGCCCTTGGTGTCCTCGGCGGCAAATTGCGCGGCGAGTTCGGCGAGGGGAGCGCGATAGAGGCGCTCGAAGCGCTTGGTCAATTCCAGCGCCACCGCCGCCTCGCGGGTTTCGCCAAAGCTTTCGGACATCGCAGCGAGGGTTGCGGCGAGCCGGCGGGGCGATTCGTAAAAGACCAGGGTCTCGCGACGGCTCGCAAGTTCGGTGAGCGCCTTGCTGCGCGCCGCCTGCTTGGGCGGCAGGAAGCCGTGAAAGCCAAAAGCGTCCGAGGGCAGGCCGGCAATGGCCAGCGCCGAGAGCAGGGCAGAAGCGCCGGGCACGGCGAAGACGGCAAGCCCGGCTTCGCGCACGGCGCGGACGAGCGGAAAGCCGGGATCGGAGACGAGCGGCGTTCCGGCATCGGAGATCAGGGCCACGGCTTCGCCTGCGGCAATGGCGGCGACGATCGCCTCGGCGCGGGCGCGCTCGTTGTGCTCGTGCAGCGGCTCCTTTCTGGCGCGGATGCCGTAATGGTCGAGCAGGCGCGCGGACATGCGCGTATCCTCGCAGAGAACGCGATCGGCAGCGGCGAGGGTTTCGAGCGCCCTGACGGTGATGTCGCGCAGATTGCCGATCGGGGTCGAAACGACATAGAGGCCCGGCGCCAGGCCGGGTGCCGCAAAGGCGGTGCCGGCGATGTAATAGCTCTTGTTTTCGGCGGCGCTGTCGGCGGAGGCAGGCATGGCGGGTCCGGCGCGGAAGGTTAAGACGTCTTTAAGCAGGCAAGCCCAGTTTGTATAGCGCCCGTCACGGGCAGGCGAAAGCGAGCGAGGGCCGGACGTGGGAAGAGGGCTGACGCAGCTGGTGAGACTCTTGGCGGCGCCGGCGCTGGCGGCGCTGACGGCGCAGTGCACGATGGCCGATCTCGATGCCTGGCGCCAGATCGAGCCGCCGCCGCAGAGCGTCGGCAATGCCGCGCCAGGATACAACGGGCAGATGCCGATGCAGCCGGGCCTGTCGCAGACCGGCGGGCAGACGATCGGCACCGGGCCGGTGAAGGTGGCGCTGCTGCTGCCGCTGAGCGGCGATCCGCGGCTTTCGAGCACCGGCAATTCCATGGCCAACGGGGCGCGGCTGGCGATGGAGTTCATCGCGCAAAGCCCCAACATTTCCGACAATATCACGCTGGCGATCGCCGATACGGGCGGGACCGGAGCGGGCGCGGCAAGGGCGGCGAGCATGGCCGCCGCGGGTGGCGCCAGCCTCATCCTCGGGCCGCTGACCGGGGCGGGCGTCACCGCCGCCGGCTCGGTGGCGCGCGCTGCCGGCATTCCGCTGATCGGCTTTTCCAATACCGAAAGCGCGGCGAGCCCCGGCGTCTACCTGTTGAGCGTTCTGCCCTCGATCGAGGTTAAGCGCAGCCTCAGCTATGCCAAGGCGCAGGGGAAACGCTCGGTCGTCGCCATCCTGCCGGCAACGGCGTTCGGGCAGGCGCAACTGGCGGCCTTGCAGGCAGCGAGCGCCACCCTCGGCCTCACGCCCAAAGGCATCCAGACCTTCAACGGGCCGGGCGATATTTCACGCGTCGTCACGCAGATGCTGCCGGCGATCAAAAGCGCCGATGCGCTGTTCATTCCGGATCGCGCCAGCGCGCCGGAGATCGGACGGCAATTGCAGGCGGCGGGGATCAGCGCGCAAAAGCTGCTGGTGATCGGTTCGGCCGACTGGCAAGGCGACCCGCTGATCGCCAATGGCGGCTTTTTCAACGGCGCCATCTATCCGGCGGTGGACGAGACCGGGCTCAACACGATCCGGCCGCAATATGTCGCAAGATTCGGGACCCAGCCGCACCCGTTGACGACGATCGCCTATACGGCGACGATCCTCGCCAATGCCTCGCCGCTGTCGATGGCGCCCGAGCGCTACAGCCGGGCAGTGCTGACGGCACCGGCAGGGTTCAGGGGACGCGACGGTGTCTTCAAGTTCTCGACCGACGGGCGCGCCGACTATGCGCTGGTGATCAAGAAGATCGCAGGCGGGACAGCCACGACGGTCGACGGCGCCAAGCTGTAAGGTCTCTTGGGAGTTTCGCCATGCCGAACTGGATCTGCGCGACCTGCTGCGTCGAATACCCCGATAGTGCGACGCCGCCTTCGCATTGCCCGATCTGCGAGGACGAGCGGCAATATGTCGGCGCCAACGGCCAGCAATGGACGACGATGGCAGAGATCGGCAAGGACCACGCCAATGACTGGCGCGAGGCCGAACCGCACATGCACGGGATCGGCGTTACGCCGGCGATCGGCATCGGGCAACGGGCGCTGCTGATCGAAACGCCGCACGGCAACGTGCTCTGGGATTGCGTGCCGCTCATCGACGACGCCACCAGAAAGCGCGTCGAGAGCCTGGGCGGCATTGCCGGCATCGCCGTTTCGCACCCGCACATGTATGCGGCGATGGTCTCGTGGAGCGAGGCCTTCGGCAATGCGCCGATATTCCTGCACAAGGACGATGAAGAGCACGTGATGCGCCCCTCGCCCAATATCCGTTTCTGGAGCGGGGAAAGCCAGGAGATGGTCGAGGGCATCACGCTCTATCGCTGCGGCGGGCATTTCGCCGGCAGCACCGTGCTGCACTGGCCGGCCGGGGCGGGCGGCAAGGGCGTGATACTGGCGGGCGATACGATCCAGGTCGTGCCCGATACGCGCTGGGTGAGCTTCATGCGCAGCTATCCCAACCTCATCCCGCTACCGGAAAGCAAGGTCACGCATATCGTCGATGTGGTAAAGCCGCTGGCCTTCGACCGGCTCTATTCGGCGTGGTGGGGCAGGGTGGTCGAGACCGACGCTAATGCGGCGGTGCTGCGCTCGGCGGAGCGGTATATCCGCGCCATTACCGATTAGGGTTGGTTTCCCCCTCATCCGGCGCTACGCGCCACCTTCTCCCAGCAGGGGAGAAGGAGGGAGGTGGCACGATCTCGCCACGGCTACCCCTCTCCCCTCGTGGGAGAGGGTGCCCGAAGGGCGGGTGAGGGGGAAAGAAATGTGCCCTACGCCGCCAGATCGGCGACGACGGCGTCGAGGACGGGCCAGCCGCGATCGGTGACGCGGAGATTGCCGTTGGCGAGGGTTTCCAGAAACCCGTGGCCCTTGAGCGTTGCGATCTGCTTGTCGGAAAGGCGCCGGCCGGAGAGGGCGGCATAGCGGTCGGGATCGATGCCTTCGCGCAGCCTCAAACCCATGACGAGGAATTCGTCGCCCTGTTCTTCCCAGGTGAGGACGTCGTCGGTGACGAGCCCGTTGCCGCGGGCCGTGACGCGCTGCTGCCAGTCGAAGGGCAGCTTTTCGGCGGCGGTGGCGTGGCGCTCGTTGTTGACCATGATGCGGCCATGCGCGCCCGGGCCGATGCCGGCATATTCGCCGTAGCGCCAGTAGATGAGATTGTGCCGGCTTTCCTGGCCAGGCCGGGCATGGTTGGAAATCTCGTAGGCCGGCAGGCCGGCGGCGGTCGCCAGTTCCTGGGTCAGTTCGTAGAAATCGGCGGCCAGGTCCTCGTCGGGGAGTTTCAGCTTGCCGGCGCGGAAGAGATCGAAATAGCGCGTCCCCATCTCGATGGTGAGCTGGTAGAGCGAGATATGGCCTTGGGCGAGCCAGAGCGCTTCGGTCAGTTCGTCGCGCCAATCCTCGAGCGTCTGTTTGGGGCGGGCATAGATGAGATCGAAGCTCGAGCGCGGAAAGATCGATTGCGCCAGCCGCACGGCGGCCACCGCCTCATCGACGCTGTGCAGGCGCCCGAGTTCGGCCAGCGGCTTGTCGCGCAGCGACTGCACGCCCAGCGAAACCCGGTTAACGCCGGCGGAACGATAGCCGCGGAAGCGGTCGGCCTCGACGCTCGTCGGATTGGCTTCGAGCGTTATCTCGACCCCGTCGTCGATGGTCCAGTGGCGGGCGATCTCGTCGATGATGCCGGCAACGGTCCTGGGGTCCATCAGCGAGGGCGTGCCGCCGCCGAAGAAGATCGACTGCACCTTGCGGCCGGGGGCGCGCGCCGCCCAATTGGCGATCTCGCGGCGATAGGTTTCGAGATAGGCGGCTTCGTCGAACGGCCCGCTATGGACGTGGCTGTTGAAGTCGCAATAAGGGCATTTGGCGGCGCAGAAGGGCCAATGCACATAGACCCCGAAAAGGGAATTGAAGCGCGAACCGTTATCGGAATAAGCGCGCTCAGCCGGCAAGGGCACCCTCCACCAGCTTGGCGAAGGCCTTGGCGCGGTGCGACAGCCCGACCTGGCCGTGCGACCAGGAGTGCTTTTCCATCGACGGCATTTCGCCGAACGTGATGTCGTAGCCATCGGGCATGAAGACCGGATCGAAACCGTGGCCGCGATCGCCGCGCGGCGGCCAGACCAGCGTGCCTTCGACCTTGCCCTCGTAGATGTCGTCGGTGCCGTCGGGTGCGGCGAGGCACAAAGTGGCATTGAACGAGCCGCGGCGCTGCGCCGGGGTCGAGGCGCCGGCCGCCTGCAGTGCATCTTCGACGCGGCGCATGCCGACCATGTAGTCGCGTCCGCCGCCATTGGCGGAGGAGCCCGCCCAATTGGCGGTATAGACGCCCGGCTTGCCGCCGATGGCATCGACGCACAGGCCCGAATCGTCGGCCAGCGCCAAAAGCCCGGAACCCTCAGCGGCAACATGCGCCTTGATGCGGGCGTTCTCGATGAAGGTGGTGCCGGTCTCCTCGGGCTCGTCCAGCCCCAGTTCGGCGGCCGAGACGAGATCGAGGTCGAAGCTTTCGAACAGCTCGCGGAATTCGGCGAGCTTGCCGGCATTGTGGGTGGCGATGACCAGCCGGTCGCCCGGCCGTAATTTCAGTCTGGCGCTCATCTGCCCAAAGCCGCCTTCTGCAGCACGGTAAGTTCGGAAATGCCCTTTTCGGCAAGGCCCATCAGGGTTTCGAGTTCCTGGCGCGAGAACGGCACCTGTTCGGCGGTGCCCTGGATTTCGACGAAATGGCCGGAACCGGTCATGACGAAATTGGCATCGGTATGAGCCTCGACGTCTTCGAGATAATCGAGATCGAGCACCGGCGTGCCGCGGAAGACGCCGCAGGAAATGGCGGCGACGCTGTCGCGCAGGGCATTGCCCCTGGTGAGGTTGCGCTCGGCCATCCAGCTCAGCGCATCGGCCAGCGCCACATAGGCGCCGGTAATGGACGCGGTGCGGGTACCGCCATCGGCTTCGAGCACGTCGCAATCGAGGATGACCTGGTTTTCGCCCAGAGCCTGCATGTCGACGACGGCGCGCAGGGAGCGGCCGATGAGGCGCTGGATCTCCTGGGTGCGGCCCGATTGCTTGCCGGCGGCGGCCTCGCGGCGCGTGCGCGTGCCGGTGGCGCGCGGCAGCATGCCGTATTCGGCGGTGATCCAGCCCAGGCCCTGGCCGCGCCGCCAGGAGGGAACGCCGGTTTCGACACTTGCCGTCACGAGCACGCGGGTCGAGCCGAAAGCGATGAGGCACGAACCCTCGGCCTTGGGGGCGACAGCGCGTTCGATCGTCACTTTGCGCATTTCGTCGGGCTGGCGTTGCGAGGGCCGCATTTGATTCATGTTGGGCAAATCACCTGGCTTTTGCTCGTTAACCGCCTCTTAACCCTCCTCGCCGGCACTCACAAGGCATGCCGGCTTGGCTGTGACCGGCTTTGCCCTTAAATGAACGATAAGCGTTAATCGGACAAAGTTTATCGTTTCCGCCATGGTGCAGAATTCGGAAGATTTCCTTGCGGTGCTCAACACCCGCAGCCAGGACATTTTCAAAAAGATCGTCGAGCGCTATCTCGATACCGGCATGCCGGTGGGCTCGCGCGACCTGTCGCGCATGCTGGAAGTAGGCCTGTCGCCCGCTTCGGTACGCAACGTCATGTCCGACCTCGAAGACCTGGGGCTGATCGCGGCGCCCCATACTTCGGCGGGGCGGGCACCGACGCAACAAGGCCTCAGGTTCTTCGTCGATGCCATGCTGGAAGTGGGCGCGGTCGACGAGCGCGAGAAAAAGCAGATCTCCAAGCATATCGAGGGCCAGGCCGCGGCCGGGCCGGTCGAGGACCTGCTGGCGGAAGCGAGCCACGTGCTTTCGGGCCTCAGCCAGGGTGCCGGCGTCGTCATCGCCGCCAAGTCCGACATGGTCCTCAAGCACATCGAGTTCGTGCGGCTCGATGCCGAGCGCGCCATGGTCATCCTCGTCGGCGAGGACGGGCAGGTGGAAAACCGCATCGTGCCGCTACCGGCGGGCCTCACCGCCAGCGCCCTGACGCAGGCCAGCAATTATCTCGCCCACTATGTGATCGGCCGTACGCTCGCCGAGGCGCGCGGCGTGTTGCAAAGGCAGCGGGCCGAACAGCGGGCCGAGCTCGACGAATTGACGCAAAAGCTCGTCGATGCCGGCGTTGCAACGCTCTCCGCTTCGCTCTCGCCGGGCCATCCGACGGTGATCGTCAGGGGCCGCGCCAACCTCATCAACGATGCCATGGCCTCGGCGGAACTGACGCGCGTGCGCCAGCTCTTCGACGAGCTCGAAAGCAAGGAAGGCCTGCTCGACCTCTTAGGCGATGCCGAAAAGGCGCAAGGGGTCAGGATCTTCATCGGCTCGGAAAACAAGCTGTTTTCGCTCTCCGGCTCGTCGGTGATCCTGAGCCCTTACAAGGATGCCAACGACAAGGTGGTCGGCGTGCTTGGCGTCATCGGGCCGACGCGGTTGAACTATGCCCGCATCGTTCCCGTTGTCGATTATACGGCGCAGGTGATCAGCACCATGATGGCCCGCAAGGGTTGAATTCTTGCGCCAATTTGCCGATATGCGGGGCAAATCCAGTCGCTTTTTCTTGGAACACAGATCGCCATGACGAATGACGAGACCCCGGCGCCCGGCGCCGAGAACGACAACACGATGCAGACGGAGGCTCCAGAGGCCGATGCAACCGAGGCGCTCGTGGCCGAAAATGCCGAGCTCAAGGACAGGCTGCTGCGCGCCGTCGCCGAGATGGAAAACCTCAGGAAGCGCACCGAGCGCGAGATCGCCGATACGCGCTCCTATGCGATTGCCGGCTTTGCCCGCGACATGCTGACGGCAACCGATTCGCTGTCGCGCGCGCTGGCCGTGCTGCCGGCGGAGACGCGCGAAACGGCGGACGGCACGCTCAAGTCGCTGATCGACGGCATCGAAATGACCGAGCGCGAAATGCAGCGGCTCTTGGCCAAGCACGGCGTGACGCCGATCGAGGCGGACGGCCAGAAGTTCGATCCGCACCGCCACCAGGCGATGTTCGAAGTGCCGGACCCGACCCGGCCGGAAGGCACGGTGGTGCAGGTCGTGCAGGCAGGCTTTGCCATCGGCGACCGCGTGTTGCGCCCGGCCATGGTGGGCGTCGCCAAGGGCGGCCCGAAGACCCCGGCCGGCGAGAGCGAACCCGCCCCGCAAGCGAGCGTCGACAAGAGCGTTTGAGGCCGATCGGAGGATGGCGGGACCGCCCGCCGCCCTCCCGGCAGCCGCCGTTCCTGGACCTTGCCTTGATTTGGGCGAGGTTTCGGTCCATTGTGCGGAACGTTTTCAGGCATCAAGTGCTACCTGATCGCCGGTCTGCCGGCTGTTTTGGCTAACTCCTGATTTTGCGAAACGTTTAGGCCCCCATACGGCATGTCGCCCTATGGGAAGAACGCGTCTGTGCGCATGCGGCGCAGCAGACCAAAACAAGGACTATCGCCATGATCGGCACCGTTAAATTCTTCAACACGACCAAGGGCTTCGGCTTCATCCAGCCGGAAGACGGCGGCAAGGACGCATTCGTCCACATCTCCGCCGTCGAACGCTCGGGCCTTTCCGGCCTCGCCGAGGGCCAGAAGGTCCGCTACGAGCTCGAAAGCGGCCGCGACGGCAAGGTTGCCGCAACCAACCTGTCGCTGGTCTGACCGGCATTCCTGGTGAAGGGGCTCCGGCCTCTTCACCATCCCTGGCGGCTCTGTGCCGCCCAGCGGAAGGCTAATCCCCGTGACGGAAAAATCGGATCGACCGCAAAAGCTGACGCTTGCCGCAGAGCCGGGCCTGCAGGACTATTTCAAGGAGCAGGCCGCCGTCGAAAAGAACACCGCACGCCTGCGCGAATTGCGCCTCGCCAAGGAAGCCGAGGCGGCAAAGCTTTCGGCGGAAACCAAAGCCAAGCCTGCGCAAGCGGCCCGTTCGCCACGCAAGCGGGCGATGAAGCGCGGCATCGGCAGCGCCTGATTCTCTTAAAGACCTGATTTTCTTATAGATCGGCGAGGGTGATGCGCCTGACGCCGGCCCTGTCCATGGCAGCATGGGCTTTTTCGAGCGAACCGTCGGTATCGATGGGGCGCGTCAGATCCTCGATGACATAGGTTTCAAAGCCATTGGCGCGCGCATCGAGCGCCGTCCAGTTGACGCAGAAATCGGTGGCCAGGCCGACGAGGAACAGGCGGTGGAATCGGCGTTCCTTCAAATATCCGGCAAGGCCGGTGACGGTGCGGCGATCGGCCTCCTGAAAGCCCGAATAGGAATCGACGCGCGGGTGGAAACCCTTGCGCACGATGAGCTGCGCGCGCGTCAGCAGGGGCTTGGAGACGATCTCGGCGCCGTGCGTGCCCATGACGCAATGGTCGGGCCAGAGCACCTGGGCGCCGTAGGGCAGGTCGATCACATCGAACGGCTGGTGGCCGGGATGGGCGCTGGCAAAGGAGATGTGGCCCGGCGTGTGCCAATCCTGCGTCAGCAGCACGGAATCGAAGCGCTGGCTCAATTCCTCGACGGGTTTGACGATGGCATCGCCATCGGCGACGGCCAGAGCCCCGCCGGGCAGGAAATCGGCCTGCAGGTCGACGACGACGAGGACGTCGCCGCCGGAAAGGGCAAGGGCCATGGCGCCGCTCCGCTGTTCAGCTTGATCTGGTTGCCATTTGCGCCGAGCCCGGCCGGCAGGTCAACCGCTACTGGCCGGACGGCACGGCGGCGGTGCAATCGTCCTTGCTGTAGCGCGGCTTTTCCTCGGCCCGCAAAACCTGCGAATTGGCAACGACCGTCACCGCCTCGGCAAGCTTGGAGCGCTGCTCGAAGCTCAGGCCCTCCTTTTCGAGAAGGCCGTCGGCGCGGGCCAGCAGGGTTTGGCTCATCTTCTCGAAGCTTGGCGCTTCGCTGTTCTGGGCGGCGGCGGCAATGCCGGCGAGCAGGTGAAAGCCGGCCCCGCAATAGAGCGCCAGGTCGGCCTCATGCGAAATCTTGGCTTCGCTGTAGAGCTTTTTGGCCGCCACCAGCACTTCGGACTGATCGCCCGGCGGCGTGGCGCCGGCATCGGGGGGCTGGGATCCTTGGGATTGCTGGGCCAGGGCCGGGAAGGCCATGAGGGCGGAAAGCGTGAGAGCTGTCAGAAACGAACGATACATAGAACCTTCACCAGTGCAGCCCCCAGGCCGATTGGCATTCATCGGCCCGAGCGCATCGGAACACGAGCTTTATGGTTTGAGTGTGGCTTTCGTCGTGCGTGACGGGGCGCCATTCTTTTCGAAAAGCGCGCTTGAAGGCCAAATGGCTTGCCCCTATATCAGCGCCAGGCCCGCAAAACGGGCACTTTCACAATCCAAGGGACCCAAGCCCGAAAGGGTAACAGGAACTGCCTTCGGCTGATGGGGTTTCGTCACGGGTCTGCTGAGAAAGAGGTTTAGTGATGGCAAAAGTAATCGGTATCGACCTGGGGACGACCAATAGCTGCGTTGCAGTCATGGACGGCTCCAATCCGAAGGTGATCGAGAATGCCGAGGGTGCGCGTACGACGCCCTCGATGGTGGCGTTCACCAGCGACGGCGAGCGGCTGGTCGGCCAGCCCGCCAAGCGCCAGGCGGTAACCAATCCGGAAGGCACGCTGTTCGCGGTCAAGCGCCTGATCGGCCGGCGCTACGACGATCCGATGGTGGAAAAGGACAAGGGGCTCGTCCCTTTCAAGATCGTCAAGGGCGACAATGGCGATGCCTGGGTCGAAACCCATGGCGACAAGTATTCGCCGAGCCAGGTCTCGGCCATGATCCTGCAGAAGATGAAGGAAACCGCCGAAAGCTATCTCGGCGAGACCGTCACGCAGGCCGTCATCACCGTTCCCGCTTATTTCAACGACAGCCAGCGTCAGGCGACCAAGGATGCCGGCAAGATCGCCGGCCTTGAAGTCCTGCGGATCATCAACGAGCCGACGGCAGCCGCGCTCGCCTACGGCCTCGACAAGAAGAATACCGGCACGATCGCGGTCTACGACCTCGGCGGCGGCACGTTCGACATCTCGGTGCTTGAGATCGGCGACGGCGTCTTCGAGGTGAAGTCGACGAACGGCGACACGTTCCTCGGCGGCGAGGACTTCGACATGCGCCTCGTCGATTACCTGGCCGACGAGTTCAAGAAGGACCAGGGCATCGACCTCAGAAACGACAAGCTGGCCTTGCAGCGGCTGAAGGAAGCCGCCGAAAAGGCCAAGATCGAGCTCTCGAGCGCGACGCAGACCGAAATCAACCTGCCGTTCATCACCGCCGATGCCTCGGGCCCCAAGCACCTGACGCTGAAGCTGACGCGCGCCAAGCTCGAAAGCCTGGTCGAAGACCTGATCGCCCGCACGGTCGAGCCGTGCAAGCTCGCCCTCAAGGATGCCGGCGTTACCGCCGCGCAGATCGACGAAGTGGTGCTGGTCGGCGGCATGACCCGCATGCCCAAGGTCATCGAGACGGTGAAGAACTTCTTCGGCAAGGAGCCGCACAAGGGCGTCAACCCGGATGAAGTCGTCGCCATGGGCGCCGCCATCCAGGCGGGCGTCTTGCAGGGCGACGTCAAGGACGTGCTGCTGCTCGACGTGACGCCTTTGTCGCTCGGCATCGAAACGCTGGGTGGCGTCTTCACGCGCCTTATCGACCGCAACACCACGATCCCGACCAAGAAGAGCCAGGTCTTTTCGACCGCCGAGGACAACCAGTCGGCGGTGACGATCCGGGTCTTCCAGGGCGAGCGCGAGATGGCGGCCAACAACAAGCTGCTCGGCAATTTCGATCTCGCCGGCATTCCGCCGGCCCCGCGCGGCGTGCCGCAGATCGAGGTGACCTTCGACATCGACGCCAACGGCATCGTGCAGGTCTCGGCCAAGGACAAGGGCACCGGCAAGGAGCAGCAGATCCGCATCCAGGCCTCGGGCGGCCTTTCCGACGCCGATATCGAGCGCATGGTCAAGGAAGCCGAGCAGAACGCCGAATCCGACAAGAAGAAGCGTGAAGCGGTGGAAGCCAAGAACCAGGCTGAATCGCTGATCCATTCGACCGAAAAGTCGCTCAAGGATTACGGCGACAAGGTCACGGCCGACGACAAGGCGGCGATCGAGACGGCGCTTGCCGACCTCAAGGGCGTGATCGAAGGCGACGACGCCGAAGCGATCAAGGAAAAGACCGCGGCGCTCGCGGAAGCCTCGATGAAGCTCGGCGAAGCCATGTACAAGGCGAGCCAGGCGGAAGCCGAAGCCAATGCCGAGGGCGGTGCCGCCGCCGACAAGGACGACAACGTCGTCGACGCCGACTTCGAAGAGGTCAAGGACGACGACCAGAAGTCGGCCTGATCGGGGCTGAGGGCCGCCGGCTCGAAGAGTTTCACGTGAATCAGAAGGCGCTGCCGGCGACGGCGGCGCCTTTTTCTTTCCCGAAAGGCGCCATCTTTTGTCCATGAGTGGGCCACGCTCACGGACAATCGTAGCGCCCATCCTTTGCGGCATCATGGATGAGCGTTTCATGTCCTCGAGTTCCCTGCAGCCCAACCACGGCGACAACGTCATTTCCCTCGGCACGCGCCAGGACGATCCGATGCTGGCGGCCGATGCCGACCTGCGGCACGTGCTCGACCGGCTCGCCGGGCTCGGCGGCAAGCCGCTGGAAGCGGTGACGCCGAAGCAGGCCCGCCGGCAGCCGGGCCTCAGCGAAGCTTTGGCCGAGGTGCTGAAGCCCGCCGGGCGGACGGCTGAGCCGGACAAGGACATAACCAGCAGCGATGCCGAGATGGAAACGCCGGACGGCAAGCTGAAGCTTCGGGTGCATCGCACCAAAGGCGAGGGCGAGGGTGCGCGGCCACTGGTCCTTTACCTCCATGGCGGGGGGTGGGTGACGGCCGGCAACGATCGCGACGAGACGGTGCCGCGGCTGATCGCGCGGCAGACCGGCGCCGTGGTCGTTGCCCCCGCCTATCGGCTGGCGCCCGAGCACAAGTTCCCGGCGGCGCACGACGATGCCTATGCCGCCTGGCTGTGGATGATCGAGAACGCCGAAGAACTCGGCGGCGATGCGGCGCGGGCCGCGGTCTTCGGGGAAGATGCCGGGGCCAACATGGCCCTCAACATCGCCCTGCAGGCGCGCGACGAAGCGATGCAGGCGCCGGTCCATTCGGTGCTGGTGACGCCGATCGCCGGAACCGACGTCACGCGTCCCTCCCATATCGAGAATGCCCGGGCCCGCCCGCTCGGCACGGCGCTGCTGCAATGGTATTTCCGGCACGCCTTTGCCAACAAGGCGGACGCCGCCGATCCGCGCATCGGGCTGGCCGAGCGCGAGGATTTCGCCGGCATCAACCCGGTGACGCTGATCCTTGCCGATATCGACCCGTTACGCAGCGAAGGCGAGGCCCTGGCGCTGAAGCTCAACGAGGCCGACGTCTGGGTCGATGCCAAGGTCTATGAGGGCGTGAGCCACGACTTCTTCGCGCTCGGCCGGGTCGTCAACAAGGCGCGCTTTGCGCAGGCGCAGGCTCTGACCAACCTCAACGAGGCCTTGAAGATATCCCGGCGCGCGCCCGGCCTTGCCCAGGGTCTGTCCTCATAGCCCAATCCCCCGGTTGAAAGCCGCGATCGTGCTTGCTAAGAGCCAACAGCATTGTTGAATGGCCCACCCCTTGTTTTGCGGGGCTTTTACGCCATCTAGTCAGCAATGACGGAGTTGAATTGGCCGCTGACGGGCCGATCGGGGTATAGTCTTGGCCAAACGCGATTTCTATGAAGTGCTCGGGGTGCAGAGGGGCGCCGACGGAGCCGGCCTCAAAAGCGCCTACCGCAAGCTCGCCATGCAGTTCCATCCGGACCGCAATCCCGGCGACAGCGAGGCCGAACACCGTTTCAAGGAAATCAACGAAGCCTACGACACGCTGAAGGACCCGCAAAAGCGCGCCGCCTACGACCGGTTCGGCCATGCCGCGTTCGAAAACGGCGGCATGGGACGCGGCGCCCACGGGTTCGGGCCGGATTTCGCCTCCTCGATGTCCGACATGTTCGAAGACATTTTCGGCGACTTCATGGGCGGTGGCGGCGGCCGGCGCGGCGGCGGCAATGCGGCGCGCCTGCGCGGCTCGGACCTGCGCTACAATCTCGAAATCACGCTGGAAGAAGCCTTTGCCGGCCGCACCGTCGAGATCGACGTGCCGACGCTCGTCACCTGCATGACCTGCGACGGCTCGGGCGCCAAGCCCGGCACCGGCACCCATACGTGCCGGCAGTGCAACGGCTACGGCAAGGTGCGCGCGGCGCAGGGCTTCTTCACCATCGAACGCACCTGCCCGGTGTGCCAGGGGCGCGGCGAGATGATGGACCAGCCCTGCACCGATTGCGGCGGCCAGGGCCGGCGGCAGGAAAGCCGCAAGCTTTCCGTGGATATTCCCAAGGGCATCGAGGACGGCACGCGCATCAGGCTCGCCAATGAGGGCGAGGCCGGTTTGCGCGGCGGGCCGCCGGGCGATCTCTACATCTTCGTGTCGCTGAAGCCGCACGATTTGTTCCAGCGCGACGGCGCCGACCTTTATGCGCGCGTGCCGATCGCCATGGCGACGGCGGCGCTCGGCGGCGAGTTCGAAGTGCCGACGCTCGATGAGGGCCGCGCCAAGGTGAAGGTGCCGCCCGGCACGCAACCGGGACAGCGCGTGCGCCTCAAGGGCAAGGGCATGCCGGTCTTGCGGGCCAAGGACATCGGCGATCTCTACGTGCAGCTCGACGTCGAGGTGCCGCAGAACCTCAACCGCAAGCAGCGCGAGCTGATGGAAGAGTTCCAGCGCATCTCGACCAACGACAACAGCCCGACCTCGAACGGCTTTTTCTCCAAGCTCAAGCACATTTTCGACGCCTAGAGGTTTTAGGCGCGAGCAGCTAGTCTTTGCCCCCGAACGCTTCGGGGGACTAATCGAGAGATGAAGACGGCCATTACGCTGTGCGGCTCGCTGCGCCAGAATTCCATCAATGAAGTGCTGCGGCGGCACATGTCGCAAAAGCTGCGCGAAGCCGACGTCGAGGTCACCGATCTCGACCTCGGCCAGTTCGAAATGCCGGTCTTCCACCAGGATCTCGAACCCGACCACCGGCCGGAAGCGGCGCGGCGCCTCGCCGATGCGTTTTTGAGCCACGACATCGTCTTCATCGCCAGCCCCGAATACAATGGCGGGGTGACGCCGCTCATCGCCAACACGATCTCCTGGATCAGCCGCGAAAAGCCGAACCCGTTCAAGCATGCGATCTTCGGCATCGGCGGGGTGAGCGACGGCAAATACGCGACGATCTTTTCGCTCTCGCACCTGCGCGACACGCTGAGCAAGGTCGGCGCGCTGGTCGTGCCGACGCTGCTCGGCATCGGACCCTATCCGGACGTCTTCGATGAAGAAGGCAATCCCAACGAAGCCAACATCAAGTGGAAAGTCGGCCAGATGGTGCGCGAACTCACGCACTTTTCGCGCGGCGGCATCTGATGGCGCCGGTCCTCTACATCACGCATCCGGAAGTCACCATCGATCCGGCGGTGCCGACACCGCAATGGGGGCTCAATGCCAGAGGCAGGGCGCGGGCCGACGCCTTTGCCGCGCGAGGAATCCTGGCGCCGGGCACGCAATTCTTTGCCAGCGCCGAGCGCAAGGCGCGCGACCTCGCCGAAATCCTTGCCGCTGCTACAAGCGGTACGGTGACGATCGACAAAAAATTCAACGAGAACGACCGCTCATCGACCGGCTTTCTTGCCGGCGGGCAGTTCGAGGAAGCGGTAGCGGCGCTGTTCGGCCAGCCCGACACCAGCTATCGCGGCTGGGAAACGGCGCGGGCCGCGCAAAGCCGCATCCTCGCTGCCGTCACGGCAACGCTGGCGGCGACGGCACCGGAACAGAATGTGGTCTTTTGCGGACATGGCTGCGTCGGCACGCTGCTGAAATGCGCGCTCGGGCAAAGACCGATCGCCCTTGCCGAAGACCAAAGGCGGATGGCGGCGCCCGGCGGCGGCAATGTCATCGTGTTTTCCCGCGACATGCGCCTCATCAGCGACTGGCAGGCAATGGAGGATTTTTCTAGCCTTCCCTGACGCCCGGGGCCCAATGCTGCAGGCCGAAGAGCTCGACCGCATCTTCGAGGGCTGCGGCCAGCTTTTCGAGCCGGGCCGGATCGGCCGCAATCTCGCGCAGGCGCACCGGACCCGCCAGGGGTGCGCCGGCAATGAGGGCGCTGCCCGCTTCGGTCAGCGACACAAGACGGGCGCGGCGATCGCGGGTATCGTAGCGCACTTCGCAGAGGCCCTTGAGGCGCAGTGCGTCGATGGCCTGGCCGAGCGTTGCCGGGTGCATGACCAAAGCCTTGCGCAAGGCGGCGAGCGGCAGGCGCGGCCGTTCGGCCAGGATGCGCAGCACGGAGAGCTGCAGGCCGGTGACGCCGAAATCGCGCCTGAGTTCGAGATTGAAGGCGTCGATGGCGCGTTCGAGACGGACCCAGGCGACGATGGCAGAAAGGGCTTGTTGCTGCATGGAAATATTATGGTGCCATAATATCGTTGCCGCAAGCATCCATTATGGGTCATGGTGCGTTTGGTTCCCGTTCAAGCCAGGAGGTCAGAAAATGGCGCAACTCACCGATATCCGGCCGCACATGAAGGTCATCGGCGCCGACGGCGTGCCGGTCGGCATGGTCGACCACATCGAAGGCGGGCGCATCAAGCTCACCCGCGATTCGGCCGGCGAGGGCGACCACAAGGGCCACCACCATTATGTCGAAGGCGGCATGGTGGCCGATATCGAGGGCGATACGGTGCGGCTTTCGGCCAATGCCGACGTCGCCGTGCTCTACGAGGAAGAAGAGGACGGCAGCCCGCGCAACTGAGCGCATCCGCCGTTTTCGACGATCGCATGACGTGCCGCCGGCTTGCGCCGGCGGTAAAGCTGTGCGAGGAGCATTCCGGTCAAAGAGGAGAGCGCCATGCCGGGAACGCTGATCGTTGCCCTCGATGTCGACAGCAGGCCGGAGGCCGAAGCGCTGGTGCAGCGGCTCGGCGATGCCGTCGATTTCTACAAGATCGGCTACCAGCTGTTTTATGGCGGCGACGGGCTCGCCCTCGGCAGGGAACTGGCGAGACGCGGCAAGCGCGTGTTCTTCGACCTGAAGCTCCTCGATATCGACAATACGGTGGAAAAGGGCGTGGCCGCGATCGCCGAGACCGGCGCCACGTTCCTGACCGTCCACGCTTATCCCAATACGATGAAAGCGGCCCTGAAAGGCGCCAGGGACTCCGATCTCGGCATTCTCGGGGTCACCATGCTGACCTCGATGGACGATGCCGACGCAGCGGCGGCCGGCTACGACCGTGACGTTGCCGGCCTCGTTTCGCTGCGCGCCGAGGCGGCCCGCGCCATTGGCATTGCCGGCATCGTCTGCTCGCCGCGCGAAGCCGAAATGGTGCGTGCGATCGTCGGGCAGAAACTCGCCATCGTCACCCCCGGCATCAGGCCGGCGGGCGCGGCGGTGGGCGACCAGAAACGCGTGATGGGCCCGCGCGATGCGCTCGACGCCGGGGCCAGCCATCTCGTCGTCGGCCGGCCGATCACGGCAGCGCCCGATCCGGCGGCGGCGGCCCGCGCCATATTGGCCGAAATGGCCGGCGGCCTGCGGGTTGCCTGAGGATTGGCGCGGCGGCGGGCGCTTGCTATAGCGTTGCCGCAACAGGAGTGGATTTCATGGCCGATCTGAACGTGGTGGTCGCCGGCGCCGGCGGACGCATGGGCGCCGCCAATATCCGCGCCGTCGCTGCGGCGAGCGGCATGGCGCTCTCCGGCGCGCTCGACCGGAACGGCGCCCCGGCGCTGGGGCGCGATGCCGGCGTGCTGGCGGGCCTCGAAGAACTCGGGGTCACCGTCACCGACGATATCGAAGCGGCGCTTTCCGGGGCCGACGCCATCCTCGATTTCACCGCGCCGGGCGCGAGCGTCGCGCTCGCCGAACGGGCGGCCAGGACCGGGCTCATCCACATCATCGGCACGACCGGCTGCACGGAAGCCGACGATGCCCGCATCGCCCAGGCAGCCAAGGCGGGCGCGCGCATCGTCAAGGCCGGCAATTTCTCGCTCGGCCTCAACGTCATGATGAGCCTCGTGACGCAGGCGGCGGCCAAGCTCGCCGGATACGACATCGAGATCGTCGAGATGCACCACGCCAAGAAGGTCGATGCGCCTTCGGGCACCGCCCTGATGCTGGGGGAAGCGGCGGCGCGCGGCCGCAACATTGCGCTCAAGGAGCATGCCGTGCGCGTGCGCGACGGCCATACCGGCCCGCGCGAAGCCGGCAGCATCGGCTTCCAGAGCCTTCGGGGCGGCACGGTCGTCGGCGAGCACAGCGTCATCCTTGCCGGCCCCTCGGAACGGCTGGAATTTTCCCACCATGCCGAGGACCGCAGCCTTTTCGCCAATGGGGCCGTCGCAGCGCTGGCCTGGGCCCGCAACCAGCCCCCCGGCCTTTATTCCATGACCGACGTTCTCGGCCTCTAGGAGAAACCTTCGACAAATGACCGGCACCCTGATCCTCGTGCGCCACGGCGAGAGCGAGTGGAACCTCAAGAACCTGTTCACCGGCTGGCGCAATCCGGACCTGACGGAAAAGGGCGAAGCGGAAGCCCGCGCCGCCGGCAAGCGGCTCAAGGAAAAGGGTTTCAGCTTTAGCCTGACCTATACGTCGGCGCTGAAGCGCGCCCAGCACACGCTCGACCTCATCCTCGATGAAATGGATATCAGGAACCTGACGATCGTGCGCAACGAAGCGCTGAACGAGCGCGATTACGGCGATCTTTCCGGCCTCAACAAGGACGATGCACGCCAAAAATGGGGCGAAGAGCAGGTGCTGATCTGGCGGCGGTCCTATGACGTGCCGCCGCCGGGCGGCGAAAGCCTCAAGGATACGGCGGCGCGCACGCTTCCCTTCTTCGATCGGGAAATCCGCCCGCGCGTTGCCGCCGGCGAGACCATTCTGGTTGCCGCGCACGGCAATTCGCTGCGCGCCCTGGTGATGGCGATCGAGAACCTGACGCCCGAAGAGATCCTGAAGCGCGAGCTCGCCACCGGCGAACCGGTCGTGTACCGGCTCGGCGGCGACGGCAAGCTGGCCGAAAAGATTTCCCTTTAGGCGACCTGCAGGCGGCTGGAGACGACGCCGGCCTCCCAGCCGAGGATGGCGCGTTTGCGCGGCACGCCCCAGTGGTAGCCGGTGAGCGCCCCGGCCTTGCCGACGACGCGGTGGCAGGGCACGACGAAGGAGATCGGGTTGCGCCCGACCGCCCCGCCGACAGCGCGCGCCGATTGCGGCCGGCCGAGCTTGCCGGCAATGGCGCTATAGGTCGTCGCCTGGCCGACCGGGATCTTCAGCAGCGTTTCCCAGACTTCGACGTCGAAATCCGTACCGATGAGGTGGACGCGCACCGGCTGGTCGGCCGACCAGCGGTCGGGCGTGAAGACGCGGGCGGCGAGCGGGGCGATGCGCTGATCGTCGCGGACGAATTTCGCATTCGGCCAGCGATTGGCGAGATCGGTGAAGGCGGCTTCGACGGAAAGATTCTCGTCGGCAAAGCCGAGGCCGGATATGCCGTAATCGGTGACGGTCAAGACAGCCGTGCCGAACGGCGAGGGCGCCGCGCCCCAATACATGGTGAGGCCTTCGCCGCGATTGCGGAAAGCGCCCGGGGGCATGGCCTCGTAGGCAACGAAGAGGTCGTGCAGGCGCGAGGGCGAGGAGAGCCCGACCTCGTAAGTGGTGTCGAGCACGCTGCCATTGTCGGCGAGCAGGGCCTTGGCGTGATCGAGCGCCACCGCCTGGGCAAAGCTCTTGGGGGAGAGCCCGCACCAGCGCCGGAAGAGATCGGTCAGCTGCCGTTCATTGAGACCCAGGGCACGGGAGAAGCGCCCGAGATCGGTTTCGTCGGGGCCGTTTTCGCTGAGATAGGCGATGGCGGCACGGACGGTTTCGTAGTCCGATTTGGGAGTGATGATGCGATGCTCTGTCATGGTGAAGCCAAGATAGGCATTGCCGGGCGCCGGTGCGACCCGGTTTTGACGGCAAACAGACTGGAAGGCTAGCGCCGCGCCTTGCGCAGGGCGCGCCCGAACACCTGGGCAAAGCTCGCCCGCTCGGCGGCGGCAAGGAACGATCCGATCTCGACGGGGCCTTCACGTGTCTTCAAATTGAGGCCGGTCGTGCGCTCGTCGTAATCGCGTTCGACGACGAGCCGGATATCGTGCGGATCGTAATGGCTCACCGCTTCCTTGCCGCTGGGCGAAACGCGCCGCAGTTGCAGCTTGTTGGGCCAGAGCGTCACTTCCTCGAAGCGCCCGGCATCGCGCATCGACCAGCGCAATGCGAGATAGACGGCCAAAACGTCGAGGCCCATGAAGCCGACGATCGGCCAGGCGCCAAGCGAATAAAAGACGAGGCCGGGAATGGCGGCGCCGACAGCAACGACCGCTACCAAGATCTTGCGCCCGCGCGGGCTCAATGAGCGGTGCGGGGTGAGCTTGGCGGCAAAGATCGGCTCGGCTTGCGTTTTAGTAGTCATCTGCGGCAACACTATAGGCCGAGAATCGGTGAGACGGAATGGTCAGCAACAGAGTCAAAACCCTTCCCAAGGCCGATGTCGAGGCAATTTTTTCCGCTTTTGCCAAAGCCAATCCGGAACCCAGGGGCGAACTGGTCTATTCCGACCCGTTCACGCTGCTGGTGGCGGTCGTGCTTTCGGCGCAGGCAACCGATGCCGGGGTGAACAAGGCAACGCCGGCTTTGTTCGCCGCGGCGCCGACACCGGAAAAGATGGTGGCGCTCGGCGTTGACGGAATCGAAGCCAGGATCAGAACGATCGGGCTTTACCGCAACAAGGCCAAGAACCTTTACGCCCTGAGCAAGGCGCTGATCGAAAAGCACGATTCGCAAGTGCCCGAGACCCGCGAGGCGCTGGAGGCGTTGCCGGGCGTCGGGCGCAAGACCGCCAATGTCGTGCTCAACATCGCCTTCAAGCATCCGACCATCGCGGTCGATACGCACCTGTTTCGGGTCGGCAATCGCACCGGCCTGGCGCCGGGCAAGACGCCGCTGGCGGTGGAACAAACGCTGTTGAAAGTGGTGCCGGAAAAATATCTCCTGCACGCCCACCATTGGCTGATCCTGCACGGACGCTATGTCTGCAAGGCGCGCAAGCCCGAATGCTGGCGCTGCATCATCCGGGAATGGTGCCGGTACGAGCCGAAGACGCCGGCGCCGAAGGGCTAGATTGCGCCACAGCCCGCGCGCCCATGGCGGCGGTTGCGCGGCGGGCCGCAATCCTTTATTGCCGGGCACCGTGCCAATACGTTCCTGCTGGTCGCGTTTCCACCCTCAAAAGTGGCATCCACTTTTTCTGGAAACGCTCCACGTGCCCGGAGACCCCGATGGTCGAAACCCGCTACGACGTCCTGACCATCGGCAATGCCATCGTCGACGTCATCGCCCCGGTCGATAAGGATTTCCTTAAGCGGGAAGGCCTCACCGAAGGCATCATGCATCTGGTGGATTCCGACCGCTCGGCCTATCTCTACGAGCGCATGCCGGAAGACAAACGCCAGATTTCCGGGGGCAGCGCCGCCAATACGGCGGCGGGCGTCGCTTCGCTCGGCGGGCGCGGCTATTTCATCGGCAAGGTGGCCAACGATCCGCTCGGCGACATCTTTGCCGACGATTTGAAGGAGATCGGCGTCGGCTACGCGACCAGCCGCCTCATCAACGGCGCTGCGACGGCGCGTTCGATGATCCTCATTTCCGAGGACGGCGAGCGCACGATGAACACCTATCTCGGCGCCTGCCACGAACTGACCGAAGCCGACATCGCCGAGGAGGTGATCGCTGCGGCCGCCATCACCTATATGGAAGGCTATCTCTGGGATCCGGTGGAAGCCAAGAAGGCTTTCGTGCGCGCCGCCCATTATGCCCACAAGCACGAACGGGCGACGGCCTTCACGCTTTCCGACCCCTTCTGCGTCAGCCGCTTCCGCGACGAATTCCTCGACCTGATGCGCTCCAGGACGATCGACTACGTCTTTGCCAATGTCGAGGAAGTGAAGGCGCTCTACGAGACGGACGACCTCAACGAGGCGGTGCGCGGCATTGCCGCCGATGCCGAACTCGCCGCCATCACGATGGGCGCGCAAGGGGCCATGGCGATCCATAACGGCGAGATCGTCACCGTGCCGGCTTTCCCGGTCGAGGTGGTCGATGCGACCGGGGCCGGCGATCTCTTCGCCTCGGGGTTCCTGTTGGCGGTGAGTCGCGGCCAGACGATGGAAGCGGCACTGAAGGCCGGGTGCCTGGCTGCGTCCGAGGTCATCTCGCATATCGGGGCGCGCCCGATCGTCGATCTGAAGCAATTGGCCCACGAGCAGGGCCTGGCAGTTTAGGCCACCCAGTTTCACCCCTCACCCGCCCTGCGGGCGACCTCTCCCCTGAGGGGAGAGGTGCAGGAAGAGCAGGGACTCTTCAAATCCGGCGGAGCAGGACTTCCTCGACGAAGTGGCTCTGGCCCTTCTTGAGGATGAGGTCGGCGCGGCCGCGCGTCGGCTGGATGTTCTCGACGAGGTTGGGCCGGTTGATCGTCTCCCACACCCAGCGCCCGAAGACCTTGGCTTCGTCCTCGCTCATCACGCTGAACTTGTGGAAGAACGATTTCTCGTCGGCAAAGGCGGTTTCGCGCAGCCGCAGGAACCGCTCGAGATACCAGGTGGTGATGTCGCTCTCGTCGGCGTCGATATAGATGGAAAAATCCAGAAAGTCGGACGCGAACAGGATCGGCTTGCCGTTCCTGGGCGGCTCGCCCGGCTGCAGGATGTTGAGCCCTTCGACGATGAGGATATCAGGCCGGTCGACGACGATCTCCTCGCCGGGAACGACGTCGTAGACGAGGTGCGAATAGACCGGCACGCGAATGTCGGCCTTGCCGGATTTCACATCCGAAAGGAAGCTGACGAAGCGCCCGCGATTGTAGCTTTCCGGAAAGCCCTTGCGGTCCATGAGGCCGCGCTCTTCGAGCACCTTGTTGGGATACAAGAACCCGTCGGTGGTGATGAGGTCGACCTTGGGCGAAGTCTTCCAGCGCCGCATCAGCGCCCGGAGGATACGGGCGGTGGTCGACTTGCCGACGGCGACCGAACCGGCCACGCCGATGATGAACGGCACGCGCCCATCGGTTTTGCCCAGGAACTTCATGGTCGAATGGTGCAAGTTCTGCACCGCCTCGACATGGAAGGACAAGAGCCGGGCCAGCGGCAGGTAGACCTGCTCGGCCTCTTCGAAGGAGATCGGATCGTTCAATGCGCGCAGCCGCTGGATGTCGGCGGCATCGAGCGTCATCGGCTCGTCGGCGCGGAAGGCAGACCATTCGGCCTTGCTGAAATGCTGGTAGGGCGAGAATTCGGAGCGGGGCGTCGCAGTCTTTGCGTTGGACTTGGCCACGGTCAATCCTTGGGTCGCGAAGCTTTTTCGGCAAGGCCGGATTGGCCGGTGCGCCTGTCGAGTTCGGCCATCACCTCCTCCAACGGAATGCCGGCGGCGCGCAATAGGACCAAAAGGTGATAGAGCAGGTCGGCGCTCTCCCCGACGAGGCCGGCGCGATCCCGGGCGACGGCGGCGATCGCCGCTTCCACCGCCTCTTCGCCGAGCTTCTGGGCGCATTTCTCGATACCCCTGGCCAGGAGTTTTGCCGTGTAGCTGTCGTCGGGCGAGGCCCCGGCGCGAACGGCGAGACGGCTGTCGAGCTCTTCGAGAGTCATGGTTTTGGCCTTTCTCCCGAAACGTGGTCGGACCTGACGGCAACGCCGTGGGCGGCGAGGTAGGCCTTGGCCTCGGGGATCGTATAGGTGCCGAAATGGAAGATCGAGGCGGCAAGCACGGCGCTGGCATGGCCCTGTTTCACGCCCTCGACCAGGTGATCGAGCGTGCCGACACCGCCCGAGGCGATCACCGGCACATGCACTTCGTCGGCAATGGCACGGGTGAGGTCGAGATCGAAGCCGATACGGGTACCGTCGCGATCCATCGAGGTGACCAGCAGTTCGCCGGCGCCGCGCTCGACCATTTTTGCCGCGAACTCGACGGCATCGAGGCCGGTGGGCTTGCGGCCGCCATGAGTGAAGATTTCCCATTCCGATTTGTTGTCGCCGCCGACGCCCTGGCTCAAACGCTGGCGGGCATCGACGGAAACGACGATGCACTGGTCGCCGAACTTTTCGGCGGCGCGGGTGATGAAATCGGGATCGGAAACGGCGGCGGAATTGATCGCCACCTTGTCGGCGCCCGAAAGCAGCAGCTTGCGGATGTCCTCGATGCTGCGCACGCCACCGCCGACCGTCACCGGCATGAAGCAGTGTTCGGCGGTGCGAGCGACGACGTCGAAAATGGTATCGCGCCCTTCGTGGCTGGCGGTGATGTCCAGAAAGCACAATTCGTCGGCGCCGGCCGCATCATAGGCGATCGCCGCCTCGACCGGATCACCGGCATCGACGAGATCGACGAACTGCACGCCCTTGACGACGCGACCGTCCTTGACATCAAGGCACGGAATGAGGCGGGTTTTCAAAGTCATCGTGCCGAATCCCGCAAAAGCGCCAGTGCTTCACGTGAATCAATGCGCCCGTCATAGATGGCGCGGCCCGAGATCGCCCCTTCCAGCACCTGCGCATCGGGAGCGGCGAGGCGGCGGATGTCGGCCATGGAGGCGAGCCCGCCCGAGGCGATGACGGGGATGGAAACGGCACGGGCCAGTTCCAAAGTCGCCGGCCAGTTGATGCCGGCAAGCACGCCGTCGCGGTCTATGTCGGTATAGATGATGGCGGCAACGCCGGCGCCTTCGAAGCGTCTGGCGAGCTCGATGACGGAAAGTTCCGAGGTTTCGGCCCAGCCTTCGACAGCGACCTTGCCGCCGCGGGCATCGATGCCGACCGCAACCTGGCCGGGGAATTTCCTGGCTGCCTCTTTCACCAGGTCCGGATCGCGCACGGCGACGGTGCCGAGGATGACGCGGGCCAGGCCCTTGGACAGCCAGGTCTCGACATGGGCAAGGGTGCGGATGCCGCCGCCGAGCTGGACGGGGAACTTCACCGCCGAAAGGATGGCCTCGACGGCGTCGGCATTGCGCGCCTCGCCGGCAAAGGCGCCGTTGAGATCGACGACGTGCAGGTATTCAAAGCCCTGATCCTCAAAGCTTTTGGCCTGCGCGGCCGGATCGTCGGAAAAGACGGTGGCCTCGTTCATGTCGCCGAGCTTCAGGCGCACGCACTGGCCGTCCTTGAGGTCGATGGCGGGAAAGAGAATCATGAAAGGGCACCCCTCATCCGGCGCTGGCGCGCCACCTTCTCCCGCAAGGGGAGAAGGGATGGTGTTGCGCGATCTCGCCACATTTCTCCCTCTCCCCTTGCGGGAGAGGGTGCCCGAAGGGCGGGTGAGGGGTTGGTCATGGTTTCCACCTCAAAAAATTGCCGATAAGGGTCAGGCCCAGCGCCTGGCTCTTTTCGGGGTGGAACTGCGTGCCGAAGATATTGTCGCGGCCGACGGCAGCGGTGACCTGCTGGCCGTAATCCACGGTGACGTAGAGCGAGGCCGTGGAGGCGGTCTCGAAATGGTAGGAGTGGACGAAATAGGCGTGCAGCCCGTCCGGCCCGTCGGGGATACCGGCAAGCAGCGGATGCGGTTTCAAAAAACTCACCGTGTTCCAGCCGATATGCGGAACTTTGAGGTTCGGATCGGCGGGATCGAGACGGGCGACCGCGCCCTCGATCCAGCCCAGGCCAGGATGGATGCCCTTTTCGCGGCCCTCGCGGGCCAGCAGCTGCATGCCGACGCAGATGCCGAGGAACGGCGCGCCTTCCTCGATGACGCGGCGCTCCAGCGCCTCGATCATGCCGGGGACGGCGTAGAGTCCGGCGCGGCAATCGGCAAAGGCGCCGACGCCCGGCAGTACGATGCGGTCGGCGCGGCGGACGATTTCGGCATCGGCGGTGACGAGCACGTCGGCCTCGACGCCGGTTTCACGGGCGGCGCGCTCGAAGGCCTTGCCGGCCGAGCGCAGGTTGCCCGAACCGTAATCGATGATGGCGATGGTCTCAGTCATGCGTCGCGCTCCCGGCGCATGACGAGAACCGCGGCGCTATCGGCGTCAGGGGCGGCGACCGGCAGGTCCTCGCGCCAGTTCTTCCTCAAGGTAAAGCGGCGAAGGTCGGGCGCGGCAAAGCCACACCAGAGCGCCAGCAGAACATAGAGCCAGAAGGTGGCGGCGCCGCCGATGACGGTTGCAAGCGCGAAAAGCGCCAGGATGGCGAGGACGGTGAGCGCCAGCATCAGCCAGAGGCCGTGATAGAGCGCGAACAACGGCGGCACCAGGAACGCGCCCCACGAGAACTTTTCAGAGACGGCGAGCGCCGGTTCGCCGGCGCGGCCGAAAGCGGAATAAAGGGTCATGTCGGGCTCCCTGATGAGCCGGACCAAGAGGGCCTCTTTTTTCAGAGCGTGCCCTTGGTCGAGGGGATACGGTTGCCGGCGCGCGGGTCGATCTCCACGCCCATGCGCAGGGCGCGGGCCAAAGCCTTGAAGGCGCTTTCGGCGATATGATGGTTGTTGTCGCCATAGACGTTTTCGACATGCAGCGTAATGCCGGCATTCATGGCGAAGGCCTGGAACCATTCCTGGAAAAGTTCGGTATCCATTTCGCCCACCTTGTCGCGGGTGAACTCGACCTTCCAGACGAGAAACGGCCGGCCGGAAACGTCGAGCGCCACGCGGGTCAGCGCTTCGTCCATCGGCAAATCGCAACTGCCATAGCGGCCAATGCCCTTCTTGTCGCCGAGGGCCTGCTTGACGGCCTGGCCGAGCGCGATGCCGACATCCTCGGCCGTGTGGTGGAAATCGATGTGGAGGTCGCCCTTGGCCTCGACCCTGATGTCGATCAGCGAATGGCGCGCCAATTGGTCGAGCATATGGTCGAGAAAGCCGATGCCGGTCGCGATATCGTGCGCGCCGGTGCCGTCGAGGTTGACGGAAACGGCGATCTCGGTCTCGTTGGTCTTGCGGGCGATCTCGGCCTTGCGCATGAGCCATACTCCAAATGACGGGCGTTCTCTAACAGCTTGCCGCCCGCTCGAAAAGGGCAGGGCTCCCATGCCGTTGCAATTGCGCCACAAGCACCAATATCTCTGGCAAATCCCTTTGGAGAGTTTTGATGTCGAAGGATAGTGAATTTCCCGGCTGGCACGGCACGACCATCGTCGCCGTCCGCAAGGGCAATAAGGTCGTCATTGCAGGCGACGGACAGGTCTCGGTCGGCAATACCGTGATGAAGCACAATGCCAAGAAAGTCCGGCGCCTCGCCGGTGGCAAGGTGATCGGCGGTTTTGCCGGCGCCACGGCCGATGCCTTCACCCTGTTCGAGCGGCTGGAAGCCAAGCTCGAGCAATATCCCGACCAGCTGATGCGGGCGGCGGTGGAACTGGCCAAGGACTGGCGTACCGACCGCTATCTCAGGCGTCTCGAGGCCATGATGATCGTGGCCGACAAGGACGATACGCTGGTGCTGACCGGCACGGGCGACGTGCTGACGCCGGACCATGAAGTGATCGCCATCGGCTCGGGCGGCAACTATGCGCAATCGGCGGCGTTGGCCCTAGCGGAAAACACCGATCTCGATGCCGAGCAGATCGCGCGCAAGGCGATGAAGATCGCCGCCGAGATCTGCATCTACACCAACGAGAACGTGACGCTCGAAGCGATCGAGCGGCAGTAGGATCAAGGCCGGCCCGTTATGGGCGGCAAAGAGCGGAATGGCCGAAAGCGGCATTCCAGAAAGTGCTTTTGCAAAAATGAGTGAGACCAATTTTTCCCCGCGCGAGATCGTTTCCGAACTCGACCGCAACATCGTCGGGCAGGCCGACGCCAAGCGCGCCGTCGCCGTGGCCTTGCGCAACCGCTGGCGGCGCCAGCAGCTGTCGCCGGAACTCCGGCGCGAAGTAAGCCCCAAGAACATATTGATGATCGGGCCGACCGGCGTCGGCAAGACCGAGATTTCGCGCCGGCTGGCGCGGTTGGCGCAGGCGCCGTTCGTCAAGGTCGAGGCGACCAAGTTCACCGAGGTCGGCTATGTCGGGCGCGACGTCGAGCAGATCGTGCGCGACCTCGTCGAAGCCGGCATCCTGCTGCTACGCGACAAGCGCCGCAACGAGGTGCAGGCGCAGGCGCACCAGAACGCCGAAGAGCGCGTGCTCGATGCGCTGGTGGGTTCGTCCTCCTCGCCCTCGACGCGCGAGAGCTTCCGCAAGAAACTCAGGAACAACGAGCTCGACGACAACGAGATCGAAATCGAGGTGGCGGCCCCCCAGGGCTCCGGCATGTTCGAGATTCCCGGCATGCCCGGCGCCAATGTCGGCATGATCAACCTTTCGGAAATGCTCGGCCGCATGGGCCAGCGCGGCGTCAAGCGCAAGATGAAGGTCAAGGAGAGCCATGACCTGTTGATCGCCGAGGAAGCCGACAAGCTGCTCGACCAGGAGCAGTTGAAGGGCGAAGCCATCGACCTCGTCGAGAACCACGGCATCGTCTTCATCGACGAGATCGACAAGATCGCCTCTTCGGGGGCGCGCGGCGGCGCCGACGTGTCGCGCGAAGGCGTGCAGCGCGACCTGCTGCCGCTGATCGAAGGCACGATGGTCGCAACGAAATACGGACCGGTCAAGACCGACCATATCCTCTTCATCGCTTCGGGCGCCTTCCACGTCTCGAAGCCCTCGGACCTGCTGCCGGAACTGCAGGGGCGCCTACCGATCCGCGTCGAATTGCGGGCGCTGACGCGCGAGGACTTCATCCGCATCCTCAACGATACGGATGCCAGCCTCATCAAGCAGTACGTGGCTTTGATGGGAACGGAAGGCCTGACGCTGGACTTCAGCCAGGACGCGATCGAGGCGATTGCCGATGCGGCCGTGCACGTCAACTCCACGGTCGAAAATATCGGCGCGCGGCGGCTGCAGACGGTGATGGAGCGGCTGGTCGAGGACATCTCGTTCGATGCCCCCGACAAGAACGGCCAGACCGTTCATATCGACAAGACCTACGTCGATGCGCGCATCGGAACGCTCGCCGCCGACACGGATCTTTCCAAGTTCGTGCTCTAATCCAAAAAAGCCCCGGTTCGCCGGGGCTTTTATTTTGCGCGTCGGATCAGCTCGGTCCTGAGAAAAGCCAGGTCCTCCGGCGCCAGCCGCGCAATGTCGCGGGCAAGGCGGTTGGCAAGCTCGGTCGCTTCCGGCGCCATGCCGCCGGTATCGATGGTGACCTTGGGATCGGAGAGTTCGGCGAGGCGTTGCAATTCCTCGGCCTCGTCCCAGATGACGTTGAAAAAGGCGATGATGCGCTGCAAGAGGAACCAGGTCGGCTTGCCGCGCCGACCGTGTTCCAGCGCCGAGAGATACGCGCTCGAGACATCCAGCGCCTTGGCCATGTCCTTGAGCGTCACGCCGCGCTCCTCGCGCATGGCTCGCAATCGTGCTCCCAAAGGCGTCATGGCCGCACCCGTTTCAAGCGAACGTAAAAGGCGCCTTCGCCGCCATGGCCCTGCGCCGAAGCATCCCAGCCCGCCACCAGCGGGCGCAGTTCGGGATCGCCGAGCCAGAGCGGCAGCATGGACCTGAGGACGCCGCGCTCGATGATGACGCTGGCATCGTCGCCCATTTTCTTGAGGCCCTTGCCGGTGATGACGAGGACGGTGCGGTCGCCGCGGGCGGCACGCGCCTTGATGAAGCGGTAAAGGGCGGCGCGGGCCTCGTCCTGGCGCATGCCGTGCAGGTCGATGGTGCCGTCGAGCGCCACCTGCCCGCGCCGGAGCTTGCGACGGAGCCTGGGTTCGATCGGCTTTTCGGAAGCCCAGGGCGCAATCTTGGCGGGAGGAACGGTGGCAGGCGCGCGCCTGGCCTTGGGCTTTTCGATGAAATCGGGCAGAACGATACGCGGCGCCGCCGTTTCGGGCGGCAGCGGCAGGGGTGTTTCGATTTCGGGTTCGACCGGTTCGGGCCTCAGGGGCGTGACGCTCGCCTTGACCTCCAGCCACAGGTGCCAGTCGGCGAGCCTGGGCGGTTTGACGCGCTTGGCCATGCCCCGCACCGGCGGCTTTCAATCAGGCGATCTGGTTGGTGGCGACGAGCTTCCAGTTGGGGTCGCGCGACTTGGGATTGCGCGCAAAAGTCCATTCGTCGGCGATGGTCTGCACCTGGTCGGCATTGCCCTCGACAATGGTGCCGTCCTTGTCGCGCGTCGCCGAGACGATCTCGGCGGTGAAGCGCACCGTCACCTGGGCCTGGCGCTTGTCGAGCTCGGCCTCGGAAATCTCGATCTTGGGCAGGCCGACAAAGGTGAAATCGACCTTCTGGCCGGCCGCTTCGCGCGCCGAGATGGCGGAAACGAAGCCGTCATAGACGTCTTTTTCGAGAAGGTTCTTGAGCGTTGCGCGATCGCCCTGGGCAAAGGCGGTGACGATCATCTCGTAGGCGCCCTTGGCGCCTTCAAGGAAGCTCTTGGGCGAAAAGCCGACATCGGCATCGGCGAGGGCCTTGAGGCCATCGGCAAGGCCGGTGTCGCCATGCGAGAACTGCTCGATCTCGGCGGCAAGCTTGCGGGCGCGCCGGTCGTCGTCGACGGGGGTCGGCTCGGCCGGACGCGAGCGCATCGGGATCACCGTATCGTCGGGCTTGGCCAGATCGGCAGCCGGCTTGCTGCGGTCGATCGGCGGCCGCTCGTTGCCGGTGCGCGTGCCGAGCACCGAACGCAGCCGGAACAGGATGACGATCGCCAGTCCGATGACGATGAGCGTGGGCAGATCGAAGAAGTCGTCCATAACAATCGCACCTATTGTTCGCGCGAAAGAGTCGCGAAGCGCCGTATCCGACCTATATATAGGGAAAGGTTCACCCTGAAACCAGTTCACCTTTGCCGGAGCGGATTGCCGCAGGACAAGGTAAACGCCCGGCAACAAGGATCGGCTCCCCGTGCTGCGCTATCTGCTCTTGGGCCTTTTGGCCCTGCCCTTCATCGAAATCGCCGCCTTCATCAAGGTGGGCGCTGCCATCGGCGTGCTGCCGACGCTGGCGGCGGTGCTGGCAACCAGCATTGCCGGCGGGCTCGTGCTCCGCCACCAGGGGCTGAGCCTGGCTGCACGCATCCAGGGCGCAGTGCGCCAGGGCGAATTGCCCGGCCGCACACTTTTCGATGCCATGGCAATCTTCATGGCCGGCATGCTGCTGCTGGTGCCGGGGTTCGTCACCGACGTCATCGGGCTGTTGCTGTTGCTGCCGCCGGTGCGCGATCTGCTCTACGGACGGCTCAGCCGCAACATCACGGTCGCAACGGCAACGCGCGAGGCGCCGCGCGGGCCGCGCGTTATCGAGCTCGACAGCGACGACTACCGGGCGAACTGAGCCGAGGGCTTTCCCCCGTGCTTGTCGCCTTGTGGCAAAAGTGTTAGCCAGCGGGCCGACGCTTTCCACGAAGGAATTTTGAGAAATGGCCGAGGACAACACGGCAGCCAACCCCGCGGCAGCCGCCGCCAGCCAGCCCGCCTTCAACCTCGTCGGGCAATATATCAAGGACCTGTCGTTCGAAAACCCCGGCGCGCCCGGCTCGATCATGAGCGGCTCGGGCAATCCCGGCTTCAACGTCTCGATCAATGTCGGGGTGAAAAAGCAGAACGAAGAGCTCTACGCCGTCGAGATCACGCTCAACGCCAAGGCCGAACGCGACGCCAAGATCCTGTTCAATGTCGAGCTCGTTTATGGTGGCGTCTTTCGCCTCAGGAACATTCCGGAAGCCCAGCTCGCCCCGCTGCTGATGGTGGAAGCGCCGCGCCTCATCTTCCCGTTCGCCCGCCAGGTCTTGGCCAGCGTCACCCAGCAGGGCGGTTTCCCGCCGCTGATGATGGAGCCGGTCGATTTCAACGCGCTCTATCTGCAGAACCTGAAGCAATTGCAGGCCCAGCAGGCCGCTGGCGCCCCGGCCAATACCGAAAAGCCGAACTAAAACTAGCAGCGTTGCTGGAATAACCCCTCACCCGCCCTTCGGGCACCCTCTCCCACAAGGGGAGAGGGAGATGAGGAGAGATCTTGCCACAGCCTTCCTTCTCCCCCGGTGGGAGAAGGTGTCGGCATAGCCGACGGATGAGGGGGGCTGGCGCGACAACCCAAACGCCCTCCTCAGGCGCTTTCCGTTTCCGCCTGGAAATAATCCGCCCATAGGGCCTTTTCACCGAGCCCCGCGATCAGCGCGTCGTGGGCCATGCGCTCGATTTCGCTGAGGCGCGAGGGCAGGGCGAAGGGACGCTGGCGCGCCGGCGCCCGCTCCGTGGCAATGCCGGCCGTCACCTCGACAGCGATTTCGACATCCGTCACCAGAGCCAGGCCGACCTGGCGGCCGCCGATCAGTTCGAGATAGACCTCGGCCAGGATCTCGCTGTCGAGCAGGGCGCCGTGCAGCGTGCGCTTGGAATTGTCGATACCGTAATGCTTGCACAAAGCATCGAGGCTGACACGGGCACCCGGATGCACCTTGCGCGCCAGCATCACCGTATCGATCACCTCGTTGACGAGCTTCGGACGGTTGAGCTTTTCGAGCTCGGCATTGAGAAAGCCGATATCGAAGGCGGCGTTGTGGATGATGAGGCTGGCATCACCGATAAAATCGAGGAACGTGTCGGCGATTTCGGCAAACACCGGCTTGTCGGCCAGGAACTCGTCGGACAGTCCGTGCACGCGGAATGCCTCTTCGGGCATCGAGCGTTCGGGATTGATATAGATATGGTGGTGCCGGCCGCTCGGAATGTGGTTGACCAGTTCGACGCAGCCGATTTCGACGATGCGGTCGCCACCCAGCGGATTAAGGCCGGTGGTTTCGGTATCGAGGACGATTTCGCGACTCATGGCTTTCCGATAGGTCTTGGCTTTCCGATATCACGCCGCAGCGTTCCGACCAAAGCGGCAACGGTCTTGCGAACAGCCTCGATCGGCTGATCGGTGTCGATGACGTAGTCGGCACGCTGTATCTTTGCCTCCTGCGGCAGCTGCCGGGCAAGAATAGCTTCGAGTTTTCCAACGCTCATCCCGGGCCGGGCCAGAGCGCGGCGGCGCTGCGTTTCCGGTCGGCAGGCAGTGACGACGACGGCATCGAGGCCGTAGTCGAACCCAGTTTCGAACAGCAAGGGGATGTCGACGACGGCCAGCGCCGCGCCCTTGCTTTCGGCAGCGTCCAGGAAGGCGGCAATGCGCTCGCGCACCATGGGATGGACGGCCGCTTCCAGTTCGGCGAGCCGTGTCGGTGCCGAGAGCAGGGCCGCACTCAATTTTGCGCGATCGACGCCTTCAGGGCCCGTCGTTCCGGGAAACAGCTTTTCAACCACCGGTACGGCCGCACCGGCGTAAAGCTCGTGCACGGCCGCATCGGAGGAAAACACCGGCACGCCGAGCGCGGCAAAGGCGTCGAGCGCCGTCGATTTGCCGGTGGCGATGGAACCGGTAAGGCCAAGCTTCAGCATGTCTGGCGTTTTGGCATAGTCAAAGGGTCGCCTCGATCGTGGCGCGCAGGTCGGGCGTCACCTCGGGCGTCACCCCGAACCAGGCGGCAAAGCCGGGCACAGCCTGATGCAGGAGCATGCCGAGCCCATCGACGGTCTTGAGGCCCAACGCCCGCGCCTCGGCGAGAAGCGGCGTTTCGAGCGGAGTATAGACGAGGTCGGTGACGAGCGCATCCTCGTGCAGCAGGCCGAGATCGAGCCCTTCGAGGCGCGTGCCGTGCATGCCGACCGAGGTCGTATTGACCACCAGCCCGGCCAGCGGAGCGGCCGAGGCAAAGTCGGCAAAGGAGGCAACGACGATTTCGCCGCCCAATTCACTCGCCAGCCTGTCGGCAGTGTCGCGCGTGCGATTGACGAGGATAACCGGAATGTTGCGGCTCTGCAGCGCCACCAGGATCGCCCGCGCCGCGCCACCCGCGCCCAGGACCAGAGCCATGGGCTGCTTGTCGCTCCAGCCGGGCGCGTTCTGGTCGAGATTACCGAGAAACCCCATATAGTCGGTATTGCTGCCCAGAAGTTTTTTACCCTCACGCACGACGGTGTTCACGGCGCCGATCTTTTGGGCCAGGTCATCCACCTCATCGCAGAGGTCGAATACCGCCTGTTTGTGCGGGATGGTGACATTGCCGCCCAGGAACTCGCCGGCGCGAATACGCTGGAAAAAGCCGGCAAGTGTTTGCGGCGCGACATCGAAGGCCTCGTAGCTGCCGTCGATGCCATAGGCCTTGAGCCAGGTGCCGTGGATCAGCGGCGAGCGCGAATGGGCGATGGGGTGGCCGATGACGAACGCTCTGCCGGTCATGCGGCGGCTCCAATGAGGAATTGCGGGGCGTGCTGGCGCAGGGCCGCAAGCAGCGGCAGGAGCGGCAGGCCGAGAATGGCGAAATAATCGCCGGAAATGTCCTCGAACAACCGGATCGAGGGGCCTTCCAGCCGATAGGCGCCGACCGAAGAGAGGATCGCTTCGCCTTCGAGCGCCAGCACTTCGTCGCGCTCGGCCTCGGAAAAGGCGCGCATGGTGAGCGAGGCGCTTTCGACGTGTTCCCAGAGCAGCTTGCCACCACGCAGCAATGCTATGCCGGCATAAAGATGATGCGTACGGCCCCGCAGCAGGTCGAGCTGGCGGGCGGCGGCGGCAAGATCGGCCGGCTTGTGCAGCAGCGTTTCGTCGAGCGCCAGCGTCTGGTCGCACCCGATGACGACGGCACTGGGCGAGAGGCGCGAGACCGCCGCCGCCTTGGCGCGGGCCAGCTCCAGGGCCACTCCCGGGCCGTCGCTGCCGGCGGCCACGGCCTTTGCTTCCACAGCCCGTTCGTCGATGAAAGCGGAGTGCGTCTCAAAGCCGATGGCGGCGGATTCGAGCAGGTTGCGCCGGGCTTGCGACTGGGAGGCGAGGATGAGCATGCCTTTGCTTTTCCACAGAGTTCACGCGGGCTCAAGAGGGGCGCAGTGAAAATGACTCATGGTTTTGCGGGCGGCGATATTTACCACCCGTTAACCAGGAAATCTTTCAACACCCAAGCCCCTGGGGGTAGGCCGAAAGCGGTATCCGGTAAGTCTGGGGAAAACCTTTCGGATGAGGTCCGGTCATCACCAGTGCTGTTCGTGGCACGAGAACGGGCTTGCATCCGCGGAGGCCCGAGAGATTAACGGATCGTTAACCATAAACTCGTGGCTTTTTCCCACAGACGGTACCGCCATGCGCGGGTTAACAAAACATTAACGCGCCGGGCCATTGGTCGCAGCGCTGCCGATTGTGGACGGTTCGGAATTGGGGCAAAACACCGACATGATAAAGAAGATAGAAAAGACAAGATTCTCTTATTGGACGGCGAACGGAGCCGCCGGGTGAGGGGGGCGAAAAGCGGCAAGCCGCTCCTCGATGCCGTCAACGGCCATATCGCCGAACGGCCACCGATCTGGATCATGCGGCAGGCGGGCCGCTACCTGCCGGAATATCGCGAGCTGCGGGCCGGCGTTGCCGGCTTCCTCGATCTTGCCTATACGCCAAGGCTGGCTGCCGAAGTGACGCTGCAACCCTTGCGGCGCTTCGATCTTGATGCAGCGATCCTGTTTTCCGACATCCTCGTCATTCCCGACGCGTTGGGACGCACGGTGCGGTTCGAAGCCGGCGAAGGGCCGGTGCTCGAACCGGTGACGCCGCAGGCGATCGCCGGGCTCGATTCGGTGAAAGTCGTCGACAACCTCGCCCCGGTCCTTGAGGCTTTGGAACGGGTGAAGGCGGATCTTACCGCGAACAAGACGCTGATCGGCTTTTGCGGTTCGCCTTGGACGGTTGCGACCTACATGATCGGCGGCAGAGGGTCCTCTGACCAGGCGGCGGCACGTTCGTTTGCCTTGCGCGAACCCGCGGCGTTTGCCGGGCTGATCGACGTTCTCGTTGAAGCGAGCATCGCCTATCTCGTTGCGCAGTTCCGTGCCGGCGCCGATGTCGTGCAGCTCTTCGAGAGCTGGGCCGCCAATCTCGACGAGGCGGCATTCGCCGATTACGTGATCGAGCCGAACAAGCGCATTGTTGCCGGGGTAAGGCAGCAGATCCCGGAGGCGCCGGTGATCGGGTTTCCGCGGGGAGCGGCGGCCAACCTGCCAGCCTATGCCGAAGCCGTCGGTGCCAACGTCATCGGCCTCGACCAGATGGTGCCGGTGGGATTTGCCGATCGTGCCGTACCGCGGCACACTGGCGTGCAGGGTAATCTCGATTCGCTGCGGCTGGTTGCCGGCGGCAGGCAGATGCGCGAGCGGGCCGAGGCGATCATTGCCGGCTTTGCCGGGCGCCCGCATATTTTCAATCTCGGCCATGGCATCGTGCCGGAAACGCCGATAGACCATGTCGCCGAACTGATCGGCATCGTTAAGGGCCAAAAAAGCTGATGGAATGGATCAAGGCGCTGCACGTGATCTCGGTGATCGCCTGGATGGCCAGCATGCTCTATCTGCCGCGGCTCTTCGTCTACCATTGCGATGCCGAAACGGGTTCCAAACAGTCCGAGACGTTCAAGGTCATGGAGCGGCGGCTCTACCGTGGCATCACGACGCCGGCGATGATTGCAGCCTATATTTTCGGGCTCATCATGATCTTTTACGGCCTTGTCGACTGGGGCAGCATCTGGCCCTGGGTCAAGGCGGTAATGGTTTTGGCAATGAGCGGCATTCACGGTTTTTACGGACGCCTGCTCAAGGATTTCGCCCATGACCGCAACCAGCGTCCGGCGAAATTCTATCGCATCCTCAACGAAGTGCCGACCCTGCTGATGATCGTCATCGTCATCATGGTTATCGTAAAACCCTTTTGAACCAAAGCCGGTTGATGACGGAAGTTTCACGTGAATCGGCGAAGTTACGGCGGAATGCGCCTTGAAACGGGGCCGTGCATTCTATAAATAAGCTGCAACGCACCCGTTCGATTCTTGGCTGTTCTGGCCCTTCCCCCGCGGTGTTTTCCCCCATCATAGCCTAGCCGATCTCCCCAGAGGGACCCCCGTATGCAGAATATGAAGCTCAGCGAGCTCAAGGCAAAGTCGCCAGCAGAGCTGCTCGTCTTTGCCGAGGAGCATGAAGTCGAGAACGCTTCGACCATGCGCAAACAGGAATTGATGTTTGCGATCCTCAAGGAGCTGGCGGCCCAGGAGGTCGACATTACCGGCGAGGGCGTAGTCGAGGTGCTGCCCGACGGTTTCGGGTTCCTGCGCTCGCCCGATGCCAATTATCTGCCCGGTCCCGACGACATCTATGTTTCCCCCTCGCAGATCAGGCGCTTTTCGCTGAGGACCGGCGATACGGTCGAAGGCCAGATCCGTTCCCCCAAGGAAGGCGAACGTTATTTTGCCCTCCTCAAGGTCAATACGATCAATTTCGAGGACCCGGAAAAGGTCCGCCACAAGATCAACTTCGACAACCTGACGCCGCTCTATCCCGACGAGCGGCTGCGCATGGAACTGCCCGATCCGACGATCAAGGATCGTAGTGCTCGCGTCCTCGACCTGGTGGCGCCGCTCGGCAAGGGCCAGCGCGCCCTGATCGTTGCGCCGCCGCGTACTGGTAAAACGGTACTGTTGCAAAATATCGCACAATCGATCGCAACCAACCATCCGGAATGCTATCTGATCGTGCTCCTGATCGACGAGCGCCCGGAAGAAGTGACCGACATGCAGCGTTCGGTCAGGGGCGAGGTCATCTCCTCGACTTTCGACGAGCCGGCAAGCCGGCACGTGCAGGTTGCTGAAATGGTGATCGAAAAGGCCAAGCGCCTGGTCGAACACAAGCGCGACGTCGTCATCCTGCTCGATTCCATCACTCGCCTGGGTCGCGCCTACAACACTGTCGTGCCGTCCTCCGGAAAGGTCTTGACCGGCGGTGTCGATGCCAATGCGCTGCAGCGCCCGAAGCGCTTTTTCGGTGCCGCCCGCAATATCGAGGACGGCGGCTCCTTGACCATCATCTCGACGGCGCTCATCGATACCGGCAGCCGCATGGACGAGGTGATCTTCGAAGAGTTCAAGGGCACCGGCAATTCGGAAATCATCCTCGACCGCAAGGTCGCGGACAAGCGCGTCTTCCCGGCGCTCGACATCACCAAGTCGGGCACCCGCAAGGAAGAGTTGTTGGTCGAGCCGGATATTTTGAAGAAGATGTACGTGCTGCGCCGTATCCTCACGCCGATGGGGACGATCGACGCCATGGAATTTTTGATGGACAAGATCCGGCAGACCAAGACCAATGCCGAATTCTTCGAATCGATGAACACATAACGAGAAATGCGCGACGGCGACACGATCGTTGCCCTCTCGTCGGGGGCCCTGCCATCGGGCGTTGCCGTTATCCGCCTCTCCGGTCCTGCTGCCGGAAAAATCCTCGCCGAAATGTTCGGGCGCCTGCCCGAGCCGCGTCGACTGCTCCTGACCGATATTGCATTGGGTGGTGAAAAGCTCGATCGCGGGCTCGTCGCCTGGTTTCCCGGACCCAACAGCTTTACCGGCGAGGACTGCGCCGAACTGCAGGTGCATGGCTCGCCCGCCGGCGTCAAGGCAATGCTTGCAAGGCTGGCCGCCCGCCCTGACATACGGCTCGCGGAGGCCGGTGAATTCACCCGCCGCGCTTTCGAGAACGGCAAGCTCGATCTCACCGAAATCGAAGGTCTCGGCGATCTGCTCACGGCGGAAACCGAAAACCAGCGCAAACAGGCTCTGGCCCGCGCCGAGGGCGGTCTGTCGCGGCAAGCCCTGGCCTGGCGTGAGATCCTGATCGGGCTGCGCGCCGAGATCGAGGCGCGGCTCGACTTTTCCGACGAAGGCGATGTGCCCGACGCCTTGCCGCAAAGCTGGCTCGTCGAGGTCCAACAATTGGCCGGTGAATTACGGACGGCGCTCGCCGACCTCGATCGCGGCCGTATCGTGCGCGAAGGCGCGCGCATCGCACTCGCTGGCCCGCCCAATGCCGGAAAATCCAGCCTTTTGAATGCCCTGGCGCGTTCGGACGTCGCCATCGTCACCGAAGAAGCCGGTACGACGCGCGACGTGCGCGAAGTCGCTATCGACCTCAGCGGGCAATTGGCGCTGCTGGTCGACATGGCCGGCCTCAGGGAGACCGACAGCAAGGCAGAGGCCGAGGGCGTGCGCCGCGCCCGCAACGAGATCGAGCGTGCCGACCTTATCCTGTGGCTGGAAGCGCCCGACATCGCAGTGCTGCCGCCGCCCTCGGGCGATGTGCCCGTGTGGAGGATAGCCACCAAGTCCGATCTCGGCGGCGAAAAAACTGGGCAGCGCGCCATTTCCGCCAGAACCGGCGCCGGTATGGCCGAGCTGGTCGAAAACCTTGCGGACTTCGTTGCCGATCTCACGGGCAGGGGCGAGCCGGCCCTGGTCAGTCGCGAACGCGACCGGCAATGCCTCACCGAGGCGCTGGAGCATTTGCAGATGACCGGTAACGTCCTTTCAGCTCCGGAACTGGCGGCGGAACAATTGCGCGCTGCATCTGCGGCCTTGGAACGCCTGCTCGGCCGCATCGATGCCGAAACCGTGCTCGACCGGCTGTTCACCGCCTTTTGCATCGGCAAATGATTCACGTGAAACTTTGGCCTGCACCGCCGATGTTGATTCACGTGAAACATTGGCCTAAACCGCCCGCTTTCGGAGATTTATCGGACCCATGAGCGATTACGGCGTCATCGTTGTCGGAGGCGGCCATGCCGGCTGCGAGGCCGCCGCGGCCGCGGCCCGGCTCGGCGTGCCGACGGCACTCGTCACCCATAAGTTCGCCACGATCGGCGAAATGAGCTGCAATCCGGCCATAGGCGGGCTCGGCAAGGGCCATCTCGTGCGCGAGATCGATGCGCTCGACGGACTGATGGGCCGGGTTGCCGATGCGGCGGGCATCCAGTTCCGTGTCCTCAATCGCCGCAAGGGCCCAGCCGTGCGCGGGCCCCGCGCCCAAGCCGACCGCAAGCTCTATAAGATCGCCATGCAGGCGGCGATCACCAACCAGGACAATCTAGACGTCATCGAAGGCGAGGTCGACGACCTGATCGTTACCGACGGCAAGGTTGCCGGCGTGCGTTTGCTCGATGGCCGGGAGATATCGGCAAAGGCGGTCGTCCTCACCACCGGCACCTTCCTGCGCGGGCTCATCCATCGCGGCGAGGAAACCACGCCGGCCGGCCGTATCGGGGAAAAGCCTGTGCTGGGCCTGTCGACGCGCCTGGAAGCGCTGGGCCTCAGGCTCGGGCGCCTCAAGACCGGCACGCCGGCACGGCTTGACGGCAATTCCATCGACTTTTCCGGGCTGGAAGAGCAGCAAGGCGATAATCCGCCGGAGCCGTTCTCGTCGCTGACGTCGGAAATCACGGTGCCGCAGATTTCGTGCTTCATCACGCGCACGACGGCGGAAACGCATGCGATCATCGCCGAGAACCTGCATCGCTCGGCCATGTATTCCGGCCGCATCCAGAGCCGCGGCCCCCGCTATTGTCCGTCGATCGAGGACAAGATCGTGCGCTTCGCCGATCGCGATAGCCACCAGATCTTCCTCGAGCCGGAGGGATTGGACGATCCGACCATCTATCCGAACGGGCTTTCGACCTCGCTTCCCGCCGAAGTGCAGGAAAAGTTCCTAAAATCCATGCCGGGGCTCGAGAACGTCGTCATCCTGCGGCCTGGCTATGCCATCGAATACGATCATGTCGATCCGCGCGAGCTGATGGCGACGCTGGAAATGAAGCGGCTGCCCGGGCTCTTCCTTGCCGGTCAGATCAACGGCACGACGGGATATGAAGAAGCTGCAGCCCAGGGTCTGCTCGCCGGTGCCAATGCGGGGCTCGCCGTCAAGGGCTCGGAGCCGCTGCGCCTGTCGCGCACCGAAAGCTATCTCGGCGTCATGGTCGACGATCTAACGACGCGTGGCGTTGCCGAACCCTATCGCATGTTTACCTCGCGCGCCGAGTTCCGCCTGCACCTGAGGAGCGACAATGCCGACCAGCGGCTGACGGCGCTCGGCATCGCGATCGGGCTCGTCGGCGAAGCGCGCACAGACAAATATAACAGCAAGATCAAAGCACTGGATGCGGGGCGTACAATCCTCTCCGGTCTTTCGATCAGCCCGAGTGCAGCGCGCAAGCAGGGTTTTGCCGTTAATGCCGATGGCAAGGCGCGCTCAGCTTTCGACCTTCTTTCCTATCCCGACATCGGCATTGCCGACGTTACGCGCCTTTGGCCGGAGATCGGCGCGATCACACCGCCGGTGCTCGAACAGCTGGCCATCGATGCGCAGTATGCGGTGTATCTGCAGCGTCAGCATGCCGACATCGCCGCCGTCCGTCGTGATGAGAGCCGTGCGATTCCCGCATGGCTCGATTATGCTTCTCTGCCAGGCCTCTCGCTGGAATTGCGCCAGAAGCTGACGGCGCGCCGACCGGAAACCATCGGGCAGGCGCAGGCCGTCGACGGCATAACGCCGGCGGCAATCACTCTGCTACTGTCGGTGATTCGGCGCGGCTCGCTGGCCAAGGCGAGCTAAGTGACTGAAGCAGAAGTGCTTTCTATTGCAGACCGTTATGCCGCATACCTGACGCGGCCGGCAGCGACGGTTGCTGCCGATCTAGAATCTTATGCTCACCTATTGCTGAAGTGGCAGCGAATACAGAATCTTGTTTCACGTGAAACAGTCGCAACACTGTGGCCGCGCCATATGGCCGATAGTTTGCAACTGACGAAATTCCTGGCGGCCGATGATTCGGTGAATCTCCTCGATCTTGGCAGTGGCGGCGGTTTTCCGGCAATGCCCCTGGCCATCGCGCGTAAGGGAGAGCTCAAGGCGACCCTCGTCGAATCAAACGCCCGCAAAGCCAGTTTCCTGCGCACGGTAGCGCGTGAGCTGCAGCTCGACGTCGCTGTCCTGGCTGAACGGAGTGAGGCTGTGAACCCGCAAAGCCTTGGAACCATTGATATTGTCACCGCACGAGCGCTGGCCGATCTCGACCTGCTCTGTGCCTTGGCGGCACCGTTCTTTGCGCCTAAAACCAAGGCCCTCTTCCTCAAGGGCAGGGAACATGTTGAGGAAATGCGAGAAACGCGTGCCCGTTGGGACTTCGACGTGCTAATACATCGAAGCGATACCGATGCTCAGGGCGCGATATTGGAATTATCCAATTTACGCTTGAAAAACAGCTAGTTAGTTGCGGAGGCCACGTTGGCTGCTCGTGTTCTCACTCTCGCCAACCAGAAAGGCGGCGTCGGCAAGACGACCACCGCCATCAACCTTGCCACCGCCTTGGCGGCTATCGGCGAGCGTGTGCTGATTCTCGATCTCGACCCGCAAGGCAATGCCTCGACCGGGCTGGGCATTTCGCGCGCCGGGCGCGAGGTTTCAAGCTATGACCTGCTCGTTGGCGACGCCACCATCGCCGAAGCTTCGGTGATGACCAGCGTGCCAAATGTCGCGATCGTTCCCTCGACCATGGACCTCCTGGGCGTGGAATTGACCATTGCCGGCCAGCCGGATCGCGCGTTTCGGCTACGCGAGGCGTTGAAGGGGCTGTCGGGACTTTCAATTAACGAACAGGCTATCAGCTATGTGCTGATCGATTGTCCGCCGTCGCTTAATCTGCTGACCATCAATGCGCTGGTCGCCGCCGATGCTGTCGTCGTGCCGCTGCAATGCGAGTTCTTTGCGCTGGAAGGCCTGAGCCAATTGCTGCAGACGATCGAGCAGATCCGCTCGACGCTCAATCCGCGCCTTTCCATCCAGGGTGTGGTGATGACCATGTTCGATAAGCGCAACAACCTTTCCGAGCAGGTGTTGCAGGACGTGCGCCAGGAAATGGGCGAACTCGTCTACGACACCGTCATTCCGCGCAACGTGCGGCTGAGCGAAGCGCCGTCCTACGGCAAGCCGGCTTTGCTCTACGATCTCAAATGCGCCGGCAGCCAGGCCTATCTGCGGCTGGCGACGGAGGTGATTCGCCGCGAGCGGCACCTCAACCCTGCCGCCTGAATGGAGGACGTCCGATGACTGACAAACCATCCCGCCTCGGTCGTGGCCTTGCGGCCCTGATCGGCGACATGGCCACCATCGAAGGCGCCCGCGTTGCCGAATCGGGCACCGGAACCAGGCGGCTTCCCGTCGAATTCATCACCGCCAACCGGCAGAATCCGCGGCGTGATTTCGACCCCGATGCGCTCGAGGAATTGACCAATTCCATCCGCGAGAAGGGCGTCATGCAGCCGCTGCTGGTGCGGCCGACGAGCGATCCCGATCTATACGAGATCATTGCGGGTGAGCGGCGCTGGCGGGCTGCACAGCGCGCGGGCCTGCACGATGTGCCGGTGATCATCCGCGAGGTCGACGACAAGGAAGCGCTCGAACTCGCCATCATCGAGAACGTGCAGCGCGCCGACTTGAGCCCCCTGGAAGAAGCGATGGGTTACGATCAGTTGATGCAGCAGTTCGGCTATACGCAGCAGGACCTGGCGCAGGTGATCGGCAAGAGCCGTTCGCATGTCGCCAATACGCTGCGCTTGCTGCGCTTGCCTTCTGATATCAGGGACATGCTGGCGCGTGGTGAGCTCACAGCCGGCCATGCCCGCACCCTGATCACGGCCGACGATCCCGCGGCCTTGGCGCGGCAGATCGTCGGTAGCGGCCTTTCGGTGCGCGAGGCTGAAGCGCTGAGCCAGCGCGGCACTGCAGGCACCCGCCCCAGCCCCAATAATCCGGCGCCGGAAAAGGACGCCGACACGCGCGCGCTCGAAAAGCAGCTCTCCGATCTCTTAGGCATGCGAGTCAGCATCGCCCATGCGGCCAATGGCGGCAGGATCGAGATCCGCTACCGTACGCTCGACCAGCTCGATTCGCTCTGCATGAAGCTGAGCAACTGAGCTTTTTCATCGCGTTTCACGTGAAACGGCTGGATAAGCCGCTGATAGCGTTACCGTTCCGCCGCCAGCATGCAGATGGCGGTGAGCGTTCGGCGTAGTAGCGTTTCGGCCAGGGCCGGTCGCCGGCGGCTCTCCGCGATCGCCAGCTGCAGCCGAGTCGTCGCCTGCGCCAGCACCGGATCGGACCATAGCCGCAATTGCTGTTCCAGCGCCTGCCGGCGTGAAAAATGCGGCCGCGGACGGGCACCGTCGAGCACGGTCCGCGCCGGCCGGCCAGCATCCATTTCGGCGCGCCAGCGCCGCAAGCCACTGAAATGCATGAGCGAGGTCGTCAGCAGCCGCTGCGGATCGACGGCATTGCCGAGCGCGCGATTGAGTGCCGTATCGAGCCGTTCGGCATGACCGGTGCCGGTGGCGTCGGCGATCTCGTCGATGACGAGGGCGGCATTGTCGGCGCAGAGCGCGACGGCATCGGCCAGCGTCACTTTCTTGCTCGCGGCGGCGAAGAGGACCAGCTTTTCGAGCTCAGTGCGCGTCACCTCGCGATCATTGCCGAGGCTGTCGCGGAGGAACGGGATGACTTCGGGCTCGACGGCGATGCCGTTCTTGCTGAAGGTATCGCGGATCAGCGTGCCGAGACTTTCGCCATTGTCGGGGTAGCAGGGCAGGGCACGGGCATTGGCGGCGCCTTCGGCCATGGCCCGCAGCGGATCGCGCGGCAGCAGGTTGCCGGCTTCCAGCACGATGATGGCGCCGCCGGGATCGTCGCCGAGGCCGGTCAGCGCCGGTACCAGGTTCTTGCCGGCATTGCGCACGCGAATCAGGCGCTTGTTGCCAAAGAGCGAAACGGTTTTGGCCTCGATCGCCAACCGGTCGGGCTCGGCATCAAGCTCGGCGGCATCAAAGCTCACGATCTCGGTTTCCGGATCGTCCTTGCCGAAATAGGCCAGGAGTTTCTGGCCGGTCTCGCGTACAAGGCCGGCATCGGGGCCATAGGCGAGGAAAATGCCCTCGTCCAGGTTCGGCCTGATGAGGAAACGGGCAACCTCATGGGCCTTGAGCGCCGTCATGTCAGCGGCCGGCCAGGCCTGCAATGATGCCCAGGCGCAGGCTTTCGGCAAGTTCGCGGGCGGCGCGCTCGGCGGCCTCGTTGCGCGCTTCACGGTCGGCAAAAACCTGGCCATTGGTTTGGTAATCGGCGCTGGCCGTGCGCTTCACCGTGAGCAGCAGCGTGCTGCCGTCGGCGGAAACGACGCTGGCCGTGCCGTTAACCGTCACCTGGAGGTTGTCGACCGGGTTGGCCGGCTTGGTCGCGCTGATTGTCAGGTCGCGCGACGACTGGCCCACCGAAATGCGCAAGCGCTGCGCACTCTCGCCGGCATCGCCGCCGAAGCGTAGCGCCAGTTCCTGGTAGACGATCTGCTCGAGCCGGTTGTTCGGCTCGATGTAGTGGAAGCGCAGCTTGGCCTGCACGGCTTCGGCGTCGGAATAGACGGGCGTCAGCGTGCAGCCGGCCAGCGCCAGGGTGGGCAACGAAAAAGCCAATGCTACAAAGGCGTTACGGCAAACGCGCTCAGGCGACCACATTGACGATCCTGTCCGGTACGACGATGACCTTGCGAGGCGGCTTGCCGTCCAGAATGCGGGCAACCGCCTCCAGTGACAAGACCTTCGCTTCGACTTCCTGCTGGCTGGCACCGCGCGGCAACACCAGTTCGTCGCGGCGCTTGCCGTTGATCTGCACGGCGACGGTGACGGTATCGTCGACCAGGAGCGCCTTGTCGGCGACTGGCCAAGGCGTATCGGCCACCAAGCCCTCGTGGCCCAGTTCCTGCCAGCAGGTTTCGGCCAGATGCGGCATCATCGGAGCGACGAGTTGCACAAGCCGCTCGACGCCTTCGCGCAGCGCGGTGTGTCCGGTGGCGCCCTTGGCGCTTTCGCTCGTCAGGAATTTCGCCAGCGCATTGGTCAGTTCATAGATGTGGGCGACGGCGCGGTTGAAGCGCAGGCCCTCGATCTCTTCGCCAACAGCGTGGACGGCGCGATGCACGGCCTTGCGCAGGGCGTCGATTTCGGCGTTTTCCTGAACGATACCTGTCGATTGTTCGGAAAGCGCAATAGTTTCTGCCACCAGTTTCCAGATGCGCTGCTGGAAGCGGCTGGCGCCGTCGACGCCCGCCTCGGTCCATTCGACATCGCGCTCGGGCGGGGAATCCGAGAGGATGAACCAGCGCGCGGCATCGGCGCCGTGCGTCTTCAGGATCTCGTCGGGGTCGATGCCGTTGCGCTTGGATTTAGACATCTTGACGATGGGGCCGATGGAAACCGGCTTGCCTGTCGCCGTCTCGGTAGCGCGGCGCTCGCCATTGTCGACAGAAACCGTCACCTCTTCGGGCGACAACCACCCGCCACCAACCGCCTCGTAGGTCTCGTGCGTCACCATGCCTTGCGTGAACATGCCCTTGAACGGCTCATCGAGGTTCAAGTGCCCGGTCTTCTTCATGGCGCGGGTAAAGAAGCGCGAATACAGAAGGTGCAGGATGGCGTGCTCGACGCCGCCGATATACTGATCCACCGGCAGCCAGGCGTCGGCCACTGCCGGCACGGTGGGCGTATCGGCGTGCGGAGCCGTGAAGCGCGCGAAATACCACGAGGAATCGACGAACGTATCCATCGTGTCGGTTTCGCGCCGCGCTGCGCCGCCGCATTGCGGGCAGTTGACGTGCTTCCATGTCGGATGGTGATCCAGCGGATTGCCGGGCTTATCGAAGGTCACGTCCATCGGCAGTTCCACCGGCAGGTCGGCCTTGGGCACCGGCACGGTGCCGCAGGTCTCGCAATGGATCACCGGGATCGGGCAGCCCCAATAACGCTGGCGCGACACGCCCCAGTCGCGCAGGCGATAATTGACCTCGACAACGCCCTGCGGCCGCCCGTCGACGGTCTTTTCGGCGAAGTGGGCGGCAATGCGCTTTTTGGCGGCGTCGATCTCGAGCCCGTCCAGGAATTCCGAGTGATAGGCCTTGCCCGGGCCGGAATAGGCCTCATCGCCAACGGCAAAGATTGCCGGGTCGGCATCGGGCGGCAGCACAACGGGGATCACCGGCAGATCGTACTTGCGGGCGAAATCGAGGTCGCGCTGGTCGTGCGCCGGGCAACCGAAAATGGCACCGGTGCCGTAATCCATCAGAACGAAATTGGCGACATAGACCGGCAGCGTCTCGCCGGCCTTGACCGGATGGGCGACCCGCAGGCCCGTGTCGAAGCCGCGCTTTTCGGCCTTTTCGATGGTTTCGGTCGCCGTGCCCTGCCGGCGGCAATCGGCGATGAATTCGGCGAGACCCGTATTGTTTTCGGCCAGTTGGGCCGCCAGTGGATGGTCGGGCGAGAGCGCAACGAAGCTCGCACCGAAAATGGTGTCGGGGCGCGTCGTAAAGACTTCGATACTGCTGGCCTTGGTCGCCGCATTGGGCTGCAGCGCGAACAACAGCCGCAGGCCCTCCGAACGGCCGATCCAGTTGCGCTGCATGATGCGCACCTTTTCCGGCCATTGATCGAGCGTATCGATGGCGTCCAGCAATTCCTCGGCATAGTCCGAGATCTTGAAGAACCACTGCGTCAGCTCGCGCTGCTCGACCACTGCGCCGGAACGCCAGCCGCGGCCGTCGATCACCTGTTCGTTGGCGAGCACGGTCATGTCCACCGGGTCCCAGTTGACCTTGGACTGCTTGCGGGTGACAAGCCCGGCTTCCAGCATGTCGAGGAACAAGGCCTGCTGGTGCCTGTAGTATTCGGGCTCGCAGGTGGCGAGTTCGCGGCTCCAGTCGAGCGACAGGCCCATCGACTTGAGCTGCTTTTTCATCGCTTCGATGTTCTGGCGCGTCCAAATGGCCGGGTTGAGGCCGCGCTCGATGGCGGCATTCTCGGCCGGCAGGCCGAAGGCGTCCCAACCCATCGGATGCAGCACCGTCTTGCCGCGGGCCCGCTGGAAGCGCGCCAGAACGTCACCGAGCGTATAGTTGCGCACATGGCCCATATGGATGCGCCCCGACGGATAGGGGAACATTTCGAGCACGTAATAGGGGTCCTTGACCGGCCCTTCGGGCACTTTGAAGCTCTGGCGGTCGGTCCAGACCTTTTGCCAGAAGGGTTCTTTTTCGCGCGGGTTGTAACGTTCGACGCTCACGGGTCGCTTGGTCCTGGTCTTGTCGGGCAGCCGCCGCTTGCGGCAGTTGCGTTCTGGGGGGATTTTGGCTAGTCGGACCATCACCAGAAAAGCCCCGCCGGGTCAACTGGAGCGTTGCCAGCAAAAGTGGATGCCACCTGCGGTTCGGCAGCGCGACCGCAGAAAACCCGCAGGAAGCAGCCATGGAGAACCCCGGAGCCGCCGCGCGCCTCGCCGAAATCACGGCCCGGATCGACAAGGCCGCCGCGCGTTTCGGCCCGCCGCCCGATGAAGTGCGCCTGGTTGCCGTCTCCAAGACGTTCCCAGCCGAGGCCATCGTGCCCCTGCTCGAAGCCGGCCAGCGCCGGTTCGGCGAGAACCGCGTGCAGGAGGCGGCAGCCAAATGGCCCGGATTGCGGGAAAACTATGACGGCATAGAACTGCACCTCATCGGTCCGTTGCAGACCAACAAGGTGCGCGAGGCGGTGGCGCTCTTCGATGTCATCGAAACGCTCGACCGCGACAGGCTGGCGGTGGCACTTGCGGCGGAAATGCAAAAGCAGAACCGGCACCTGCCGTGCTTCGTCCAGGTCAATATCGGCGGCGAGGCGCAAAAGAGCGGCATCGGGATCGACGAAGTGCTCGATTTCGTTGCTCGTTGCCGCGACACGCATGGGCTCGATGTCGTCGGGCTCATGTGCATTCCCCCGGCCGATCAGCCGCCTGGGCCGTATTTCGCCCATCTCGCGAGCCTCGCGGCGAAAGCTGGCCTGAAATACCTCTCGATGGGGATGAGCGCCGATTTCGAAACCGCTATCGCCATGGGCGCAACGCATGTCCGCATCGGTTCGGCACTGTTCGGAGTGCGCTCCTAAAGTCCAGGTGCCCTTGAATTGGGGTTTACGGCGCTCCACGTGCAACTATGACGCGCGTCCGCTCGTTGCTTGCGGCATAACGGCGTTGTGATTGGCGGCCTGCAACGCCTTCAATAAGTTAGGCGTGAAAGGGGGCCGTCGCATGAGGACTTTCGAGATGAATAAGCGTCGTTTGCTGATCGTCGACGATGATGCCGACCTCCGGGGAACGCTGGTCGAACAGCTTACCCAGTACCACGAATTCGAAATCGCCGAGGCCGCCAGCGCAAACGATGCGCTGAAAGCCGTACGCGAGAACCATGTCGACCTGATGGTGCTCGATGTGGGCCTGCCCGACATGGACGGGCGCGAGGCCGTCAAGATTTTGCGGCGCGAAGGCTTCAAGAGCCCGATCATCATGCTCACCGGCCATGACAGCGATGCCGACGAGATCCTGGGGCTGGAATCGGGCGCCAACGACTACATCACCAAGCCGTTCCGCTTTTCGGTGCTGCTGGCGCGTATCCGCGCCGCGCTGAGGCAACACGACCAGAGCGAGGACGTCGTCTTCACCATCGGGCAATACAGCTTCCAGCCGGCCGCCAAGCTTCTCGAAGGGGCCGATGGCGGCAAGGTGAGGCTCACCGACAAGGAAACCTCGATCCTCAAATACCTCTATCGCCAGGGCCCGAAGACGATCACCCGCGACGTGCTGCTCAAAGAGGTCTGGGGATACAATAACCGCGTCACCACGCATACACTCGAAACCCATATCTACCGGCTGCGCCAGAAGATCGAGCGCGACCCCTCCAATCCGCGGCTGCTGGTGACGGAAGAAGGCGGTTATCGGCTGGTGCCGTAAACTCCCCGAAGTTGCTGCTTATTCTGCTGGCATAATATAGAAAAACAGGCGGCGCCCGGCTCAAAGCCGGGGAAGACGTGGTGTTAGTATGTAGATGGACGCGAGATCGGCAGCGAGTCCCTCGCCGGCCTTGAGCCGGGCCAACTCCTCAATGCGGAAAATCCGGGATATTCCGCCGCCATACTATCTCCAGCAGCCGGATTGCCCACATCCCAGCGCCTCCGCTTGGGAAATTGTTTAACCCTGTTTGCTAAAATCGCGCCCTCTCTATAAGTCTGTGACGACGAGCTGGCGGCCGAAGTGCCGCGCTCCACGGGGATTTCTGGGGCAGCATGCAACTGGACGATGCGGCGACGATCCTGGCGCATGCCGACTTCTTCGCCATCTGCAATAGCGAGCAACGCCGGCTCCTGGCCTTTGCCAGCGAGCGGCAGAGCCATGCGGCGGGCAGCGATCTCTACGTTGCGGGCGACGTGCCGAGTGGCGCCTTCGTGCTGATTTCCGGGCGGCTGCGTGTCAAGCCCGAAGAGGGCGGCGGGCGGCCCTATGATATCGTTACCCCGGGGGCGCTGGTTGGCTCCATGGCCCTGGTCCTGAAGCGCCGGCGGCCGGTAACCGTTACCGCCATCACCGCCGCCGAAACGCTGTTCGTGCCGCGCCAGGCCTTTCTGAAGCTTGCCGGGCAATATCCCGACCTCGCCGCACGCGCCGCCGATCACATCCGCGGCGAGCTCTCCGCCTATCTCAGCGCCATCACTCCGTTGCGCGGGCGGATCAGGAAAGACGAGATCTAAGTCGTTTACCCGAACCGCACCAGCACCGGCACGTGGTCCGACGGCCGGTCGCTCCAGCCACGGGCCGGACGCAGAATCTCCGCCCCGGAACAGTGTTCAGCAATGTCCGCTGTCGACCAGATATGGTCCAGGCGCCGGCCCTTGTCGGCCTTGTCCCAATCGGGCGAGCGATAGCTCCACCATGAATAGAGTTTCTGCTCGTAAGGCACGTGTTTGCGCACCAGGTCGACCCAGCCGTGCCCACCCGAAAGCAGCGCATCGAGGCGCGTGGTTTCGGCAGGCGTGTGGCTGACGATTTTTAAAAGCTGCTTGTGGCTCCAGACGTCGTTTTCATGCGGGGCGACGTTGAAGTCGCCGGCGATCAGGTGCCCCTTGGCAAAGGCGGGCTCGGCAAACCAGGACTGCAACTCGTCCAAGAACCCCAGCTTGTGCTTGAACTTGGGGTTGATCTCGGGGTCGGGCTCATCGCCCCCGGCCGGAATATAGAAATTGTGGAAGGTCACCGGCCCGCGCCCGAAATCGAGCAGGGCCGAAACGTGCCGGCTTTCGGGGATTTCGCAGAACACGCGGCTCGATATGTCGGTCAGCGGGTATTTCGAGACCGTGGCGACGCCATGATAACCCTTCTGGCCGTGCACCGCCTGATAAGGATAGCCCGCCTCGATGAAGGCATTTGCCGGAAACTGGTCGTTGGTGCACTTGATCTCCTGCAGCATCAGCACGTCGGGTGCGTAATCTTTCAGGAAATCGAGGACGATCGGCAGCCTGAGGCGAACCGAATTGATGTTCCAGGTGGCAACGGTGACGGGCATTGGCTCGGAAAAGATTTTTGGGAGGCGGCAAAGAATGCCTCCTATATGGCCGTGCGGACTTCAGGCGTAAAGGGCTAACGCCGTCGCCCGCGCCAATCGCTCCAAGCCCGGGGGGCGAATGCCTCTACTGCTTGCTGGGGTCGAGCGGCTTATAGGTCGGATCGATATAGAAGAACGATTTTGGGATCTCGACATCCTTTTCGACGTCGTAGAGCGAAAAGGTCAGCATCTCGCCGCTGGGTTCGGTCAGCGTCCATTGCTTCAAGTCGAGGCTGTCGGTGCCGAAGGTCAGGCCCACCTGCACGACGCCGATCGGCGTATCGTCGGAAACCGTGATCGTCATATAGCCGTCGGTCGAGGCGACGCCCTGGATGTTGGAATTCAGCAGGTCGATCTTGTCGCCCAAAAAGTTGCGCAGGGGGATGCGGTCCTGCGGATAGGCGTATTGCGTCTTTTCCTTGCGGTCGATGACGTAAAAACCCCGCCCGACCGAGATGATCTCCTCGCGGCTCGGCGGGTTGTAGCGGAAGCGCACCTTGTCGGGCCGCTGCAGGAAGAACGTACCCTCGATGCGCCCGCCTTGCGTATCGATCTGCAAAAAGCGTCCGGCCATGGTGCGGATGGCGGTGTTGTGCGCGGAAATCTCGTTGATCTTCTGGATCTCTTCGGGCGTCAGCTGGCGGTCGAGCGCCAGGGCCGTGCCCGAGCGCAGGAGCGAGAAGGCGGCGAAGGCCGAACCGAGCAGCAGCACGTCGCGGCGAATCATGGGCGATGGTTTCCTAAGTTCCGGTCGTTCGAGACTAACCTAGAAATCAATTGCGGCAACAGCGGGAAGGTTCCAATCACGCCGCGATCATAAGGCGTTCATCCTCATGGCTTTTTGCGCGTCCGTTTGCCGCGGGCGACTTCCGTCGCCAGGGCTTCCAGGCGATGCGTCCAAAAGCCACGGAAGTGGTCGAGCCAGGCGTCGACCTCTTCGAGCGGGGCGGTATCGAGCGAATAGATGCGGCGCGGACCGGCAATGCGCACCGAGGTGAAGCCGCTGTCGCGCAATACCTTCAGGTGCTGCGAGACGGCGGCCTGGCTGATGCCGAATTCGGCCTGGACCACCGCCACCATCTGGCCGGAGGCCTGCTCGCCCTCGGCGAGCAGTTCGAGGATACGGCGCCTTACCGGGTCGCCGAGAACGTCGAAGGCATGCATCAGGCGCCGTCCATCGGGACTTCGCCGCTATAGAATTTCCGCGTCGCTTCGGCGGCGGCCAGGGCCGCGTCACGGTCCTCGCCGGCAGCAATGGCGGCGCGGCCCCAATCATCGCTCGCCGCCCGAACGAGGCGCTTGGCTTCGTCGGAAACCTCCCAGCCGAGGCCTTCGGCACGGACGTCTTGGCCCGGACGCGCGAGATGGGCAGCAAGGCCGAGAAAGCTCAAATCCCAGCCGACGCCGACGGCGCCCGGCCCGAATTGCTGCCAGTGCGGATCTATGGGGGCGACGTGTTCGAGTTCGAGCCGCGTACGCTCGCCTTCCGGCGCCAGGGTCAACGTCACCCAGGACATGCCGCCCATGAATTCCCAGGTCAGCGCGAGCTGTTTCTCCGGTTCGCACGTCGTGACGGTGCCGCCGGCATTGCCCTCGACCTGGTACTTGCCGCCGAGTTTGAAATCGCCGGTCACCGGCGCAAACCAGCGCGGCAGCCGTTCGGGATTGGTCAGCGCATCCCAGAGGTCGGCGGCGTCGGTGTCGTAGATACGGCTGGCAATGACCGCTTTCATGGGCTTGCCGTCGCGTTCGAGGTTCCTGACGCTGCGCGTCATGGCGCCAAGGTGGTCGGCGAGATCGAAGGTCATTTTTCTGGCACTCCATCCGGTTCCGATGGACTTAGAGGTACCAGCCAGAGCTTATATAAGTCAATCCTTGTATAAGTAAATCCTGAAATCGAGCATCAATAGGGGTCGCTCCCGACGAGGATTTCGCGCTTTCCGGCATGGTTGGCCGGACTGATGACACCCTCCTTTTCCATGCGCTCGATGAGCGTTGCCGCCTTGTTGTAGCCGATGGCGAGGCGCCGCTGGATATAGGAGGTCGAGGCCTTCTTGTCGGAAATGACGATGTTGACGGCCTTGTCGTAGAGCTCGTCGCCCGAGCCGCCGAAGTCGTCGTCGCCGCCGGCCATCTCCTCGTCGCTCTCCTCCTCGACGATGGCGTCGAGGTAGTCGGGCTGGCCCTGGCTCTTCAGGTGATTGACGATGGCCTCGACCTCGCCGTCGGAAACGAAGGGGCCGTGCAGGCGCCGGATGCGGCCGCCGCCGGCCATGTAGAGCATGTCGCCGTTACCGAGCAGCTGCTCGGCGCCCTGTTCGCCCAGGATCGTGCGGCTGTCGATCTTGGAAGTCACCTGGAAGGAGACGCGGGTCGGAAAGTTCGCCTTGATCGTGCCGGTGATGACGTCGACCGAGGGGCGCTGCGTTGCCGTGATCATGTGGATGCCGGCGGCGCGCGCCATCTGCGCCAGGCGCTGGATGGCGCCTTCGATGTCCTTGCCGGCCACCATCATCAGGTCGGCCATCTCGTCGACGATGACGACGATATAGGGCAAGGGCTCGAGATCGAATTCCTCGCTCTCGAAGATCGCTTCGCCCGTCTCACGATCGAAGCCCGTCTGCACGGTGCGGGTGATGACCTCGCCCTTGGCCTTGGCCTCGCCGACGCGCTGGTTGAAGCCGTCGATATTGCGGACGCCGATCTTGCTCATCTTGCGATAGCGATCCTCCATTTCGCGGACGGCCCATTTGAGCGCGACCACGGCCTTGGAGGGATCGGTGACGACGGGGGTCAGGAGGTGCGGAATGCCGTCGTAGATCGAGAGTTCCAGCATCTTGGGGTCGACCATGATCAGCCGGCACTGATCCGGCGTCATCTGATAGAGCAGCGACAGGATCATGGTGTTGATGCCGACCGACTTGCCCGAACCGGTCGTGCCGGCGATCAAGAGGTGCGGCATGCGGGCGAGGTCGGCGATCACCGGCTCGCCGCCGATCGTCTTGCCCAGGCAGATCGGGAGCTTGCCCTTCATCTTCTCGAAATCGGCCGAAGCCAGCATTTCCCTGAGATACACCGTCTCGCGCGCTTCGTTCGGCAATTCGATGCCGATGGCGTTGCGGCCGGGAACGACGGCGACACGGGCGGAAATGGCGCTCATCGAGCGGGCAATGTCGTCGGCGAGCGAAATCACGCGGCTCGACTTGATGCCTGGGGCCGGCTCCAGTTCGTAGAGCGTCACGACCGGGCCGGGGCGGACATTGATGATGTCGCCCTTGACGCCGAAATCTTCGAGTACGCCTTCAAGGCGCCGCGCCATGGCTTCGAGGCGCTCCGGTGCGTGTTCGGGGCTCGGCCCCTTGTGCTTGGGCTCGGCCAAGAGGCTAAGCGCGGGCAGTTCGAAGGCGTGCGGATCGTCGAGCAGCGAGGGCTGGGCCTCGCGGATGATGCGGCTGCCCTGCTGCGGGCGCGCCGCGGGAGCGGTGATGCGGGGCGCTGCGGCCGTCGGGCGCGGCTCGGGCCGCACCGGAGTGGCAACGAAATCGTCGGCATCGAGGTCGTCGTCGAACGGCGGCTCGTCCTCGAATTCCGGTTCGGGGCCGCGCGCGATATTGATCGGCCGGCGCGGCGCCACGAAGGACGGCTCTTCCGGTGCTGCAGCGCCCTGCATGGCCGGTTCGTGGTCGTGGCCGGCGGTAGCGGCGTCGCGCCGCTCGCGGGCTTCGGCGCGAGCGCGACGGAAGGCGGTCTGGGCCGAATAGGCCATATGGACGAAGGCACCGATGGCGACGTCGAAGACCGAATCGCGGTCGGGCGTATCGTCGTCCTCGTCCGGCGGTGGCGCGCCGCGGCCGCTGGTTTTGCCGCCCTTGGCCGGAACGGCGCTTGCCGTTTTACCGAAGGCATCGAGCCCGAAGGCGAGCCAGAGCAGTGCCGCGGTCGGCGTCAGGAGGATGATGGAAAACAGGATCGGCGTGATGCCGGAGACCGTACCGCCGGAGACGTAGCTCGCGAGATTGAAGAAACCCGAGCCGATGAAGCCGCCAAGGCCGGTCGGCAGCGGCCAGCTTTCGGGCGTGGTGATGAAGGCGAAAACGCCGGTGGTCAAAGCCGTGGCGCCGACCCAGGCAAGGAGCCTCAGGCCGAAATGCGACGGCGCGCGCCGGCGCACGAAATTCCAGGCCCAGAGCACGGGCGGCACCAGAGCCGGCAGGATGGCCAGCCCGAAAAGCTGCACGATGATGTCGGCGAGCGCGGCACCGGGATAGCCGAGCCAGTTGGAGGGCGGCTTGGCGGTGGCATAGGAAAGGCTCGGATCGTCGACCGACCAGGAGGCGAGCGAGAGCAGGATCGCCGCGACGAGAACGAAGAGCACGATACCGGCCAGGCGCAGCGGTATGCGGATCGCCAGCACCGGCGCTTCGGAAACGTGGGCAGTCTGGAGCATGGAGCTGGAGCGTGGCGGCATGGGTCTTTACGTCTCTTGCAGGCGCCGGGAACAGCTGTCCCAGCCTGCCGGCATGGTAATGACCCATGGTTAATCGCAGACTAACCCTAACACGGTCTTAGAACTCTCCTTCCGGATTGGCGCCGATGGCGTGCAGCGAAAGGTCGGCGCCGCGGCGCTGCTCCTCGTCGGTCATGCGCACGACAAAGAGCCGGCCGGTGATCTGGTAGAGGATGAAACCGGCAACCAGCGCATAGAGCGCCAGCACGATCGTGCCGAGCACCTGCACGAGCGGGGAGACGCCACCGATTCCGCCCAGTTGCGACAGCCCGAAAATGCCGCAGGCAATGCCGCCCCAGACACCGCACAGGCCGTGCAGCGGCCAGACGCCGAGCACGTCGTCGATCTTCAGGCGCTCCTGGGTGAAGGTGAAGCCCTTGACGAAAATGGCACCGGCCGCACCGCCGGTGATGAGCGCACCGACGGGATGCATGATGTCGGAGCCGGCACAGACGGCGACGAGCCCGGCCAGCGCGCCGTTGTGGATGAAGCCGGGATCGCCCTTGCTGATGAGGGCAGCGACGGCGATGCCGCCGACCATGGCGAGCAGCGAGTTCATGGCGACGAGCCCGGAAATGCCGGCAAGCGATTGCGCCGACATGACGTTGAAGCCGAACCAGCCGATGCACAACAGCCAAGTGCCGAGCGCCAGCCAGGGAATCGAGGAGGGTGGGAAGGGCCGCCCATGCGGCCCGTAGCGGCCAGTGCGGGCGCCGAGGCGCAGGATGGCGGCGAGCGCGAGCCAGCCGCCGACGGCATGAACGACGACGGAGCCGGCGAAATCGTGGAACGGTGCGCCGAGATTGGCGCCCAACCATGCCTGCAGGCCGAAATTGCCGTTCCAGACCAGGCCTTCGCTGAAGGGATAGATGATGCCGACGATGGTCGCGGCGGCGATCACCTGCGGCCAGAAGCGCGCCCGTTCGGCAATGCCGCCGGAAATGATGGCGGGAACGGCGGCGGCGAAGGTCGCAAGGAAGAAGAATTTGACGAGGCTGAAGCCCTGCGGCGCAAAGCCTGCCGCGCCATTGGCGCCGGTGAGGTCGGCGGCGCTGACGAGGAAGGTGACGCCATAGGCGATCCAGTAGCCGATGAAGAAATAGGCCAGCGTCGAAAAGGCGAAATCGACGATGATCTTGACCAGGGCATTGACCTGGTTCTTGCCGCGCACGGTGCCGGTTTCGAGGAAAGCGAAACCGCCATGCATGGCGAAAACCAGGATGGCGCCGACGAGCACGAAAAATACGTCGCCGCCGGCAGCGGATGTCTGCATGGCTGAAGCCTCCCAAAAAGCCGGTCTCGCAAACCGGGCGATGCGAGGCTTGGTTTTCAAGGATCGTGCCAACGCTGCAGAGGCGCGAATCCTTCATATGGAGCAGGCGCTTGCGGAAAATGCCGTAGAATCGGGCAGACAGGCATGCCGAAACATTAGGCAGCGTGCCCTGTGGGCTGCCTTAAAATGAGGCGCGGGTTGGCCGAGGGGTGCAGCCCGTGCGGTTTGCGAGTGGGAAGCCTCATGGCGGGCCAAGAGGGCACGGGCTGCACGCCACGACCAATGGAAGGCGAAAGGTGGGCAGTCCGGCGTACCGGACTGTCCGGTTCGGGCGGGAGCGGCGGGGAGGAGGTCGCCGCTCCCGCCAATCCGATCAGTTGTAGGCGCGCTCGCCGTGGCTCGAGAGGTCGAGGCCGTCGGTCTCGGCCGCTTCAGTGACGCGCAGGCCCATCACGGCCTTGACGATCATCAAAGCGATGAAGGCGACGACACCCGACCAGACGACGGCGATGCCGACGGCGGTGAGCTGGGTGACGAACTGGTGGCCCATCTCGTAGCCGTCGAGGGCAAAGCCGCCGAGCGCGGGCGAGGCGAAGATGGCGGTGCCGAGCGCCCCGACGATGCCGCCGACGCCATGGACGCCGAAGACATCGAGGCTGTCGTCGTACTTGAACTTCGGCTTCAGCCAGACCACGGCCCATAGGCACACGACACCGGCAATGGCACCGAGGGCAATGGCGCCGACCGTGCCGGCAAAGCCGGCGGCCGGGGTAATAGCAACGAGGCCGGCGACGGCGCCGGAGGCAGCACCGAGGAGCGAAGCGTGGCCGCGGATGAACTTTTCGGCCGAGGCCCAGGCCAACGCCGCCGCGGAGGTGGCGGTGATAGTGTTGAGGAGGGCTTGGGCGGTGAGCCCGTTGGCTTCGAGGTTGGAGCCGGCATTGAAGCCGAACCAGCCGACCCAGAGCAGGCATGCGCCGATCAGGGTGAAGGTGAGGTTGTGCGGGGCCATCGGCTCGCGGTTGAGGCCGAGACGCGGCCCGAGGACGATTGCGGCGACGAGACCGGCGATACCGGCATTGATGTGAACGACGGTGCCGCCGGCGAAGTCATAGGCACCCATGTTGAAGAGCAGGCCCGAACCCGACCAGACCATGTGCGCCATGGGCAGGTACGAGAAGGTGAACCAGATGGCGAGAAACAGCATGACGGCGCCGAACTTCATGCGCTCGGCGATGGCGCCGACGATAAGGGCTGGGGTGATGGCGCCGAAGGTCAGCTGGAAGATGACGAAGGTCAGCTCAGGAATCTCGACGCCGGCGGTGAAGGTCGCCGACGTGGATTCCGGAGTGACGCCATTGAGGAAGAGTTTGGAAAAGTCGCCGATGAAGGCGGAGAGCCCACCGGTGCCGGAGCCGCCGAAGGCCAGCGAGTAACCGTAGGCGACCCAGAGCAGGGCGATCATCGAGAAGCCGGCAAAGACCTGCATCAAAACCGACAGCATGTTCTTGGCGCGCACGAGCCCGCCATAAAAGAGCGCCAGGCCCGGCAGGGTCATGAGGATGACGAGGATGGTGGAAACCAGCATCCAGGCCGTATCGCCTTTGTCGACGGTGGCGGCTGCCTCGGCGGCTGGCGCTGCGGCATCCTGCGCGAGGGCCGGCACAGCGAGAAGGAGGGATGCAAACGCCGCCGCCCCCAGCAGGTTCGATGTTTTCACGAGTGTCATTTATTGTCTCCAGTAGCGGCGTTCAGAGCGCTGCGGCGCCGGTTTCACCGGTGCGGATGCGCATGACGTGTTCGAGATCGAGCACGAAGATCTTGCCGTCGCCGATGCGGCCGGTCTGGGCGGCTTCGCGGATGGCGGACACGATGTCGTCGGATTGGGCATCGTCGACGGCGATCTCGATCTTGAGCTTGGGCAGGAAATGCACGGCATATTCGGTGCCGCGATAGATTTCCGAGTGGCCCTTCTGGCGGCCATAGCCCTTGACCTCGGTCACCGTCATGCCGTGGACGTCGAGCGAGTTGAGGGCCTGGCGAACCTCTTCGAGCCGCGATGGTTTTATGATTGCCATCACCAGTTTCATGAATGCTCCTTTCACAAGGGCCTGTTCACGCCTTGCTGGCAATGCCGACTCAAGCGGCGTGCCAGACTCCCCTGAAGATCGGCAATAAATTGAAAGTGCTGGAGAATTCCGGAAGAAGCCGGATTTCGACTGGGAATGCCGATCCAGAGTAAAAGCCGAAATGAATGAAAAACAGGCAAAGCTTGGCAAAATGCCCAAAAAGCGGGCAGTGCCTGTTGCGGGTGCAAGCAGGGCGAAATCGCGCTAGAAGAAAGCCATGAGCAAAACCACCGCCAAGACCAATACCTATGACGTGCTGATCGTCGGCGCCGGGCCGGTTGGCCTGACGCTGGCGCTGAGCCTTGTCCGCTTCCTTGCCGGCATCCGGGTCGGCATCATCGACCGGCGGCCGATCTCGGTGCCTGCCGACAAGCGCGCCTCGGCAATCGCGCCGGGCGTCCGGCGGGCTTTCGAAGCGCTCGACCTCTGGGGTCAGGTCGCGGCGGATGCCGAGCCGGTCACCGGCATGCGCATCACCGATTCGGGAGAAGGGGACATGGCGCGACCGCTGTTCCTTGCCTTCGAAGGGGGTGAGCGCGGCGGCCCGATCGCGCACATGGTGCCCAATACGGCGCTGACGGCAGCGCTACTGCAGCGGCTGGAAGGCAAGGCAGAGCTGATCGCGCCGGTTACGATCACCGGTTTTGCCGCGGAGGCGGCAGGCGGGGCGCTGGTTGTGGCCGACGGGCCGGTGCTCAGGGCGCCACTCGTGGTTGCCGCTGACGGTGCGAATTCGGCGCTGCGCGGGCTGGCCGGCATCAAGGTGTTCGAGCACGATTACCGGCAAATGGGGTTGGTAACGACGATCGGCCACGAATTGCCGCACGAGGGCATTGCCTACGAGCATTTTCGCCCCGCCGGGCCGTTCGCCAGCCTGCCGCTGAAAGGCAACCGCTCTTCGCTCGTCTGGACGGAGGGCGCCGAAGAAGCAAAGCGCCTGCTGGCGCTGCCGGCCGGCGAGGCCGCTGCAGCCATCGAAGCGGCGATGGGTTCGAACCTCGGCACGGTGACGCTCGAGGACAGGTTGCAGGCGTTTCCGCTACGGCTCCTCATTGCCCACCATTTCATGGCGCCGCGCCTGGCTTTGATCGGGGATGCCGCCCATGTCATCCATCCGGTGGCCGGCCAGGGGCTCAATCTCGGGCTCAAGGACGTCGCGGCTTTAGCGGAACTGGTGATCGAGGCGATGCGGCTGGGGCTCGATCATGGCAGCCCCGATCTGCTTGCGCGCTACCAGAACTGGCGGCGGTTCGACACCGCGCTGATGGCAATGGTGACCGACGGCATGAACCGGCTGTTTTCCAACGATATCGCCCCGGTGAGGGCGTTGCGCGACATCGGGCTCGGCGTCGTCGACCGGCTGCCGCCGGTCAAGGACTTTTTGATGGCGCGCGCCGCCGGCAGCGGCATGGGGGCGCCGCGGCTGATGACCGGGCAGGCGATCTAGAGCGATTACGGATCGGGCTTGCCGAGGTCGGGCAGCTTCTTCAATTCGTCCGGATCGAAGGGGCGCGCTTCATCGAGCGCAAGCAGCGGCACACCGGCCCGGATGGGAAAGGCGAGATGGGCTGCGACGGAAATCAGCTCGTCGCCGGCGGGCGAGACCAGGAGCCGCGTCTTGGTCAGCGGACAGACCAGCATTTCGAGGGTTTTGCGATCGACGACGTGACGCGGATCGTCCATGGCCCCCGCCTATTGCAACGTTGCGCCGCCGGTGCCGCCCTTGGCCATTTCGAATTCGGCCAGCGCGATCAGCGTTTCGGCGCGGTCGCCGATGGAAGCGGCTTCCAGCAGCACCTGCTTTTCGCGCGCGCCGTAGGGGCTCACCATGCAGCAGAAATTGACGAGGTCGGCGGTGCTGGTCTTGTCGATCTCTTCCCAGTTGAGGTCGAAATTGGCGTATTCGGCGTAATCGCGCATCATCTTGAGGAAGCGCTTGCGATCGACGGCCTCCTCGCCATGGGCGCGCTCGAAATCGAGGGCGAAGCGGCGCGCATCGATCACGGCCTGCCGATAGGGCGTCATCACCGTCAGTTCGGACGTGATTTCGAAACGGGTCAGGCCTTCGAGGATGATGAAATAGCGCCCTTCGCTGTGCTCTTCCCAATGCGTCAGGCGCCCGAGACACCCGACGGTTTGCAAAGGCGCGCGGCCTTTGGGCGATTCCTCGCTTTCATCGAGTGGCTGGATGAGGCCGACCAGCCGGTCGCCGGCCAGGGCCTCGTCGACCATCTGGATATAGCGCGGTTCGAAGATATTGAGCGGGCGGTGCGAAAACGGCAGCAGCAGCGCCCCGCTGAGCGGAAAGATCGGAACGCTTTTGGGCAGATCGTCCGGACTTTCGGGGCGCGTGCGCATCGGGTTCGTCTCTTCGCCTTTTAGGAGAACAGCAGGGCCGAAAGCATGCGGCGGCCCTTGAGGGTTGCCGGATCCTTGGGACCCCAGGCCTCGAAGAATTCGAGGAGCTTCTTGCGCGCGCCATCCTCGTTCCATTCGCGGTCGCGCTTCATGATGGCGACCAGAGCTTCGGCAGCTTCGAGTTTCTTGCCTTCGGCATTGAGCCGGACGGCAAGATCGAAGCGGGCCTGATGGTCGTCGGGATTGGCGGCGATGGCGTGGGCCAGCTCGTCGGCACCGGAAAGGCCGGCGGCTTCTTCGGCGAGCTTCAGGGCGGCGGTCAGGGCCTGGTAGGCATCGCCCTTGCGTCCATCCTCGGGCACGAGGTCGAGCGTTGCGCGTGCCTGCGCCGTCTCGCCGGCATGCTGGTAGACCTGGGCCAGCCCGATCAGGGCTTCGGCATGGTCGGGCACGTGCTGGACGATAGCGCCGAAGATCTGGGCGGCGCGCGGCAGGTCGCCGGCAGAAAGAGCCTCGTTGGCGGCCGTCAGCGCATTGGCGATCTCGGCATCCATCGAGCCTTCGGCCGGGGCCGCGGCGGGCGCCTGGGCGATGACCTTTTCGGCAAAACGTCGGACCTCGCTTTCGGGGATGGCGCCCATGAAGGCATCGACGGGCCGGCCGCCGGCAAAGGCGAATACGGCAGGGATCGACTGGATGCCGAGCTGGCCGGCAATGCCGGGATTTTCGTCGATATTGATCTTGACCAGCCGAATCTGACCAGCCTTCTCGTTGACCACCTTTTCGAGCGCCGGGGTCAACTGCCGGCAGGGCCCGCACCAGGGCGCCCAGAAGTCGACCATGACCGGCGCTTCGAGCGAGGCATCGATGACGTCGGCCTTGAAGGCGCGATCCGAGGATTCCTGGATCAGTGCGCCGGGGGCGGGCTGGGCTGGATTGGAAGTGACGCCGTTGAGGTCCATTTTTCTCTTCTTGACGGTTCGGCTGGCGGAAAACGTATCTTCTTGGCCGGAGCGGGCGCCGCTGGCAAGTCCCGCTTTCGGGTTCTCGCCCGGCCCCACCTTTTTTTGAGTTGCAATCGTGGGTTTCTTTGGGCATATAGGCGCGCGTCGCGGTGCTGCCAAGCACTTTGCGGCTGGAGCGCGGGTGTAGCTCAGGGGTAGAGCATAACCTTGCCAAGGTTAGGGTCGTGGGTTCGAATCCCATCGCCCGCTCCAATTACCAAGGCCGGCAAGGCCTTGCGACACAAGGGCCCGCGAGGGCCCTTTTGCTTTTCCGGGGACATTGCGAGGCGGGTTGGTTGAGGGGCGAGCGGGCCAGCGCAACTACGAGATACGGCAGGCCATCCCGCGATGGCCTTCCAATATGCTGCAGGGTGAACCCGAGGCGCCGACTTAGACAAACTATCAAATAAATTGACAGTCTGACCAACTTGCTTCTATCGTTGCCGCCATGAACCCGAAAGCCAGTAAAAAAGTCGATCGGCAGCAGCAGCGGCAAAAAGCTCAGGAAGGGCTGCAGCCGGACGACTATTTGCTCACCATCCGATCGCTGATGGAGCAGATGGCTGCCGCGCTGGGGGATCGATGCGAGATCGTGCTGCACGATTTCCGCCAGCCGGATCGCTCGATCATCGCCGTGGCCGGTGAAGTTACGGGTCGGCGTCCCGGTGGATCGGTGACGCAGATCGGCATGTCGATCATGCGCGAGGGCGATGCCGCCAAGGACCACTACACCTACACGACCAGCTCACCCAATGGGCTGGTGCTGAAATCCGTGACCATCCCGCTGCGCGACCCGGACAATCACGTGTTCGGGGCCCTTTGCGTCAACATCGACATCTCGGACTTCTGGTTGATGGGACAGAGCATCCAGGCGCTGGTGGGGACCGCCGAGCAGGTCGCGCCCAAGCCGGTGACCTTCATCGACGACATCGATGCGGTGATCGCCGACGTACTCAGGGAAGAAACGCGGCTCCTGGGGCGCCCCTTGCCGGAATTGTCCCGGCAGGAGCGTTTGCGCCTGCTCAAGGCGCTGGATTTTCGCGGCGTCTTCTCGCTGCAGAGATCGATACCGCAGATCGCCGACCATCTCGGACTGTCCCGGGCGACCCTCTACAACGACCTCAAGCTGATGCGCCAGGAAAATGGCGCCGATGGCGAGGGGCAGTCGATGCGGTCCGCCCGCCACAACAACGGAAAACACCTTGCAGGTGAGGGAGAGACTTCATGAAATCGACCAAAGGCTTTGCCGTGAACAGGCGACGGTTCCTGACCGGTACGATGGCGCTCGGTGCTGCGCTACCGCTGCTTGGCGCCAACCGGGCGTTCGGCGCCGATGTGGCACTGGAATTCGAAGGCTGGAACTACGATCCCGAGTTCCAGAACCAGATCCTCACCGAATATATGGGCGAGCATCCCGAGGTGAGCGTCAACTTCGTCGCCGAGCCGTCCGCGCAATACGTGCAAAAGATCATCGCACGTTTCGTTGGCGGCAATCCACCCGACCTGCTCTATGTGCGCGACCAGACGCTGGCTGACTGGGCGGAAGCGGAATACATTCGGCCGATCAATGATTTCCCTGATTGGGAAGAGCATGTGAAGGGCCTCATTCCCTTTCATCTCAGCGGCCTGACCTACAACGACAAGGTCTGGGGTCTGCCCTATTACGGCGACCATATTGCGTATATCTACAACTCGGAAATCCTTGAAAAGGCAGGCATTTCCGCGCCGCCGACGACATGGGACGAACTCGCCGACCAGGCCGTTGCCATCAAGAAGGCGGGGCTGATGGACCGCCCCTTGATGTTCCCGCTGAAGTCCAATGCGGGCCTGCATTGGTGGTCGGCGATCTATGCAAGCGGCGGAAGCCTTTTCGATACCGAAGGTAATCCGAAATTCCCGGACGAGGATACGGTTTCGCTGAAGCTCCTGCAGTTCCTGGTGAAGGCGGCGCAGGAACTCGACATCCTCGATCCGACCTCGGTGCAGATGGGAACGGCTGAGGGCCGGCTGGCGCTGGCAGCGGGGCAGGTGGCGTTCGGTTCGAGCGCCCGGTACGACCTCAAGGTTATCAACGATCCCAAGACCTCGAAGATTCCGGGCAAGGCCAAGCAGGTGCTGTTCCCCAGCCTGACCGCGGAGGGCCCGCACGGCACGGTCGGCTGGACACAGATGTTCTCCATCTCCGCCGACACCGAAAATCCCGATCAGGCCTGGGATGTGCTGAAATATTGCACGAGCCCCGAGGTCGCCAAGCGCTACTATCTCAAAAACGGCGTCGGCTATGCCTATGAAAGCCTCGACGACGATCCTGACATCGCCGCAGAAACCAGCAAGTGGAGCGATCAGGCCATGTTCGCCAAGCAAGGTGCCCTGGCCAAGCCGCGCGAATACATCACCTTCTCCTGGGCGGCCGAATGGGAGAATTTTCATATGCAGCAGCTGCAGGAAGCGGTGCTGGGCCGCGTGTCCGCCGAGGATGCGCTCAAGGCTTCGGCCGACAAGGCCATCGCGCTCAAGAAGAGCGCCTGATGACCACAATGCAAGCCGAGCCGCTCGCCCTTGCGAGCGGCCAACCCGGCCAGCCATCAATCTGGCGGCGCCTGTTCCCCTATTGGCTCAACCTGCCATCGGTGCTGGTGCTGCTGGGTCTGGTGGCCTATCCCGTCGGCTTGTCATTCTGGATCAGCCTGCATGCGATGAGCTTCCGCAGGCCCAAGCGCTTCCCGTTCGTCGGGCTCGACAACTACATCAATGCCGTCACCTCGCCGGAATTCCTCTCGGCGTTGGTGGTCACCCTGAAGTTCAGCGTCGCAGCGGTGGCGTTGATCGTCCTCATGGGCCTGGCGTTGGCGCTGCTGCTCAACGTGCCGATGCGCGGCCGCGGCATGCTGCGAGCGCTGGTCCTGGTGCCATGGGCCATTCCGCCCATCGTCAACGCCACGCTCTGGCAATTGATCTTCGATCCGCATGTCGGCGCCTTCAACGGGTTGCTGCTGCAACTGGGACTCATCGACAAATACCAGGCATGGCTTGTCGATCCGAACCTGGCGTTACTGATCGTGGTGTTTGCGCACGCCTGGAACCACGTGCCGCTTGCGACCATCATCCTGCTTGCGGCTCTGCAAGCCATTCCCAGGGAACTTTATGAGGCGGCGCTCATCGACCGCACCAGCCGTTGGCGTGTATTCCGCGCCATCACGCTGCCGTGGCTGCTGCGCCCCATTCTCATCGTCATGATCCTCCAGACGATGGGTGCGCTGCGCGCCTTCGACCTTTTCTACGTGCTCACCGGCGGCGGCCCGGGGAACTCGACCACGACGCTCGCCTGGCTCACCTACCAGACCTCGTTCGTCTATCTCGATGTCGGTAAGGGCAGTACCTATTCCTACATCATCATGGGACTGACACTGGTCGTAGCACTCTTCTATCTCCGGGGATTCTACAAGCGGGGAGACGTCGAATGAAGGTTCGCACAGTCTTCCTGGCCGTCCTGATGATCCTGGCGGCAATCTATCTGCTGGCGCCGGTCGTCTGGATGTTCCTCCTCAGCATCATAACACAATCCGAGGCGCTGTCGGTGCCACCGCACTGGATCCCGCATGCGCCGACGCTTGAGAACTACGCGGCCTTCTTCAACCCTACCGAGCGGCAGGCGACGATGGGCGCGGACGCCATCGCCAACATGCCGCATGCCATGCTCAACAGCGTGATCGTCGGGTTGTCGGTGGCCGTCGCCAACGTCGTGCTGGGCTCGATGGCGGCCTATTCCTTCGCTCGCCTGCAGTTCAAGGGCAGCGGCGTCTTGATGATGGCCTATCTCGTCTCGCGCATGGTCCCGGCCGTCGGCATCATGATCCCGCTCTATGTGGTCATGCAGCGGCTCGGCCTGCTCAACAACATCTTCTCGCTGATTCTCGTCGAAACCACGGAGACGCTGCCGTTCAGCATCTGGCTGCTCGCCAGCTATTTCCGCACCATTCCTCGCGACCTCGAGGAGGCGGCGCGCATCGACCGCTGCAACTGGCTGCAGGCGATGATCAAGGTCTTCCTGCCGGTGGCAACGCCATGCCTCGTCGCGACAGGTGTCTTCGGCTTCATGTCGTCGTGGGGCTCGTTCCTCTATCCGCTGCTCTTCACCTCCGGCCTCGGTAATACGACGATGCCGGTGATCATCTCCAACTTCGCCACCGACATTAACGCGGACTACGGGCTGCTCGCCACTTCCGGCGTGCTCGCGGTCATACCGCCATTCATCCTGGCCTTCTGGTTCCAGCGCTGGATCGTCGGCGGTTTCACCTCCGGCGCCGTAAAGGGATAGCCATGCTCAATGTGAACGAAGACGTCGCCGTCCTCGATGAAAAGCGCTTGCTCCGTGTCCGCGAGATCATGGACGAGGGTGTGAGCGGGGGCGTCTTTCCCGGGGCCGTTGCCGGTGTCGCCAAGGCTGGCCGGATCGTCTTCCAGCATGCCGCCGGCCGCCAGCAGGATGGGCCGGAACCGATCGCTAGGATGCCGGTCGATGCGCTGTTCGATCTCGCCTCGGTCAGCAAGCCGACCTCGGGCATGGCGCTGCTGCTCTGCATCGAGGATGGGCTGCTGACGCTCGACGATCACGTCGGCAAGTACGTGCCGGAATTCGCTAGCGGCGACAAGGCGGCGATCCGCATCCGCCATATCGTCAGCCACACGTCGGGCGTACAGTCCAACCCCAAGCTCTACCATGAACACGAAACGTGGGAGACGCTGCTGCCGGCCTATCTGGCGCTGCCGTTGATCGGACAGCCGGGGGCGATCTTCCTTTACTCCAGCATCAATTTCATTTTGCTCAAACTCATCGTCGAGCGCGTCAGCGGCAAAACGCTCGACAGCCTGCTGGCGGAGCGGATCTTTGCGCCGATGGGCCTCGAGATCACCTACAACCCGCCCGAGACCTTGCGGCCGCGCATCCCCGCGACGGAATATGTTGATTGGCGCAATACCTATGACTGGGGCGTCGTCAACGACAAGACGGCGCAGATGATGGGTGGCGTTTCCGCCCATGCCGGACTGTTCGGCACGGTGGCCGACCTCCTCGCCATCGGCTCCATGCTGCTCAACGGCGGCACCCATGAGGGCGTCCGCGTCATGAGCCCGATGGCGGCGCGGTTGATGACCAATACCTGGACAGACGAGCGCGGCGCCCGCCGCGGCATCTGCTGGCTGCCGGGCAATCCCAAGGTCTTCGGCGACCTGATCGGCGGGCAGTCGCTCGGTCATACCGGCACTACCGGCACCGCCATGTGCATGGTGCCCTCCGAAAAACTGGTGGCCGTGCTGCTCACCAACCGGGTGCACCCGTCGCGCGACAATGCGCTGATCGAAGGCTTCCGGCCGAAATTCTTCAACACGATCGCCGCGGCCCTGACCGCAAACTAAGGAGTAGGGTGTGGCCCGAGTACAGATCCAGTCGCTGGTCAAACGGTTCGGCAGTGTTGCTGCCGTCAATGGCATCGACATCGATATCGGCGACCGCGAGTTCCTGGCCATCGTCGGTCCCTCCGGCTGCGGCAAGAGTTCGACGCTGCGCATGCTGAGCGGATTGGAACAGCCAACTTCGGGACGTATCCTGTTCGGCGAGCAGGACGTCACCGGTCTTTCCGCCGACAAGCGCGATGTCGCCATGGTGTTCCAGAGCTATGCGCTCTATCCGCATATGAGCGTGCGGCGGAACCTGGCCTTCCCGCTCGAAAACATGCACATGCCGGCCACCGAGATTGAGGCGCGCGTCGACAGTGCCGCCAAGATGCTCGGCATCACGGCGCTGCTGGAGCGGCGCCCGCGCGAACTCTCCGGCGGCCAGCGCCAGCGCGTCGCGCTGGGGCGGGCCATCGTCCGCGACGCGGCGGTGTTCCTGTTCGATGAGCCGCTTTCCAATCTCGACGCCAAGTTGCGCGTCATCATGCGATCCGAACTCAAGAAGCTGCATACCGAGCTCGGCCAGACCTTCATCTACGTAACGCACGACCAGGCGGAGGCCATGACCATGGCCGACCGCATCGCGGTGATGGCGAACGGCAAGGTGCAGCAGCTCGGAACGCCTGAAGACATCTATTTCCGCCCGGCCAACCGTTTCGTTGCCGAATTCATGGGTACGCCATCCATGAACTTCCTTGCCGGTACGCTGACAGGGGAGGGGAAGGGCTCGGCCTTCGTTTTGGCTCAGGGCGGCAAGGTCGTCATCGATGGCAGAGCACCGGCAGGCGTTTCCCCGCAACCGGCCACGCTCGGCGTGCGGCCGGAGTCGATCAGCCTCGTGCCGCCGGACAAGAGCATGTTGGCCGGCACCATCGAGCTGGTCGAACCGCTGCATCCCGACATTTTCGTCAGCGTCGATATCGGCGGGCAGGTCGTCCTGGTGCGTACCGGTAGCGAGCAACGCGCCCGGGTTGGCGAGCGCGTCGGGTTGAACTTTGCGCCCGATGCCCTGCATCTCTTCGATTCCGAGGGGGATCGGATCGACTACGCCCCCACCGCTTCGCCGGTTCTCGCCAGCTAAAGGTTCAGCCCATGAAGATCGCCGACGTCACCGTCTGGACCGTAAACGTCCCTTATGAATCGCCGTTTCAGACGTCCTTCGACCGGCGCACAGGTACGACGCGGACCGTCCTGCGCCTCACGGCAGACAATGGCCTTGAAGGGTGGGGCGAAACCTTCCGCGGCACGCCAACCAGGGCCATTATCGAGCGCTGCCGCGACTTGCTGATCGGCTGGAATCCCTACGACATCGAGAAATTCCGCGCCCAGTTCGACATGACGCCGTTCTTTTATGGCTATGTCGGCTATGCTGCGCTCGCCGGCATCGAAATGGCGTTCTACGACCTCATCGGCAAGGAAACCGGCAAGTCGCTGGCCGAACTCACCGGCGGAATGATGCGCTCGGAAATCGATGTCACGGGCGTTGTGACGCCGGGCATCGTGCCGCCGGAAAAGGGTTTTGCCGGGCCGGAAGTGCTGGCCGACGCCGCCGTCGCTTTCCGCGAACGGCATGGCTTTTCGGCGCTCAAGGTCAAGGGCTCGCACGATCCGCGTCTCGATGTCGATCGTACCATCGCCATCCGTGAGCGGTTGCCGAAAATCCAGCTTCGCATTGATCCCAACGCCGTCTGGTCGGTAACGGACTCTATCTCCTATGGCCGGGAACTGCTCTCGGTCGGCCTCGAATATCTCGAAGATCCCTGCAAGGGCCTCGAAGGCATGGCGCGGGTACGTGAGACCGTCGGCATTCCGCTTTGCACCAATATGTGTGTGGTGCGGCTCGAGGATTTTGCTCCGGCAATGCGGTTGGGTGCCGTCGACGTTATCCATGGGGACGTCCACAAATGGGGTGGCATCAACGCCGTCAAGCGCCTCGCGGCGCTGTGCGACGCCTTTGGCATCGGCCTCAATCTGCATAGCGGCGGCGAACTCGGCCTTTCCACGGCCTGCCATTTGCAGCTGGCGGCCTCGACGCCGGAAATCCGCCACGCCATCGATACCGTTTATTATCTCATGGCCGACGATATCATCACCAAACCCTTCCATATCGAGCAGGGCAGGATGCAGGTGCCGACCGGGCCAGGTCTGGGCGTCACCGTCGATCTCGAAAAGCTCACTCATTATGCTGCGTTGCACGCCGAGCAGGGGGACCTGGTGCGGTGACCATCTCCGAGCCCTTGCCGCCTGCCAGCAGGGGGCTCGTTCCTGTCGACGGCGGAGCCATCGACTATGCCGTCTACGGCAGCGGCCCGCCGGTCGTCTTTGCCCATGGCATCGGCGGCAACCGCCACAGCTGGTTCCAGCAGGTGAGCGGGCTTTCCGGCAGTCATACCTGCATCACCTTCAGCCATCGCGGCTTTGCCGCCTCGCACGACGACACCGGCATGCCGCGCCCGCAGCGATATGGTGCCGACCTCGTGGCACTTTTGGACCATCTCGCTATCCAGCGCACGGCGATCGTCGCCCAATCCATGGGCGGCTGGACGGCTCTGGAATTCGCGCTATTGGCGCCGGAGCGGCTTGCCGGCCTCGTCATTGCCGGTAGCACCGGCTCGCTGCGCCTCCATGGCGTTGCGAGCCTTGCCGACAGTGCCGCCGATCCCGAGGTCATCCGCTGCCGCGCCGACGGCATCAGCCCCGCGGCCGGGCGCCGCATGGCCACTGAGCAGCCGGAGCTTCACGAGCTTTATGTCGAAATCGACAGCCTCAGCGGCGACTGGGATCGCGCGCCGGTCCGCACTGCCCTCGACGGCATGCGTGTGCGCGAACCGGCTGGTTTTTCCTTTGCCTGTCCTGCCCTCGCGCTCGTCGGTGCCGAGGACATCGTATGCCCGCCCCGCAATGTGCAAGCCATGGCGGCGGCGGTGCCGCAGATAGAGATGGTGGTGATCCCGGAAACCGGCCATTCAGCCTATTTCGAGCGGCCAGGCGTCTTCAACCAGCTTGTTTCCGACTACTTCAACCGAATAGAGGCCCTGCAATGATTGGTGTTGGCATAATCGGTGCCGGCGCGATCGGTTCAGCCGTCGCATCGGGCCTCGCCGACGACGCTGTTCCCGGCGTCAGGCTGGCCGCCATTGCCGGCCGGCCGCACTCGCTGGAGCGGCTCGCACCACTCGCCCGACGGTTTGGCTGCGCCGCCGTCAGCGAAGCACTGGAATTACCTGAGGCCGGTGCGAACCTCGTCGTGGAGGCCGCCGGTGCCGAGGCCGCCCGTCAATACACCATACCGCTGCTCGAAAAGGGTTGCGACGTCATTATCATGAGCACGGGCGCATTAGCCGATCCCGGCTTCGTTGCGAAACTGAAGGCGATAGCCGAGGCCGGTGATCGTCGTGTCTATCTGCCTGCCGGCTCGATCGCCGGTATCGATGGCATCCTTTCGGCGATGGAGAGCGGCGGCGTCGAGATCAGGGTTACGACCACCAAGCGCCCGGAAGCACTCCTTGGTGCGCGTTATCTGGTTGAGACCGGCATCGACGTCACCAGCATAAGTGAGGCGACGACCGTTTTCGAAGGGAACGCCCGGGATGCCGCGGCAGGGTTTCCGGCCAACCTGAACGTTGCGTTGACCCTCGCCAGCGCTGGCGGCGGCGTCGATCGCGTCAAGGTCCGCATTGTGGCCGACCCCAATACGGACTTCACGGTGCACAAGATCGAGGTCGCATCGAAATCCGGGAAGATTCTCGTCGAGATGACGAACCGCCCCTCTGAAGCCAATCCCAAATCCAGCTGGCTTGCCGCCCTGAGCGCCGTAGCAACGATCCGAAAGATCGCATCGCCACTACGGATAGGCTGAGTGGCGACTTGTCGGTAACTACGTCGCCCATTCTATAGCAAGCGGCGGGCCTTGGTCCGCCGCCTTTATCAGCTGCCGATCACCAGTTCATCAGGCGCCAGCGGATGGCGAGCTTGTCGCCGGGACCATGTACGGCTGCAAACAAGAGGCCGGCCAGGAAGCTGAAGTGGTCGACGAAAAAGCCGAATTCCGCCTGGCTGGCGCCCCATGTGGCTGGCCCGTGGAAAGCGAAGCCGAGGAAAATGACGTATAGACCGGCGAGGAGCGCGGCTTCCGAAAACAGGATGCCGGTGAGGAAGGCAATTACCAGCCCGACCTCAAAGAAGGCCGCCAGCCAGGCAAAGAGCAGCGGCAGCGGAAAACCGATCGAGGCGATATAGCCTGCAGTCATTTCCATGCCGGCGAACTTGAAAAATGCCGCCATTGCGAAGACGCCAGCGAAAATGAGCCGGCCGATAAGAATTGCGATCGTCTTAGCCATTTGAAAAATCCCTCTCTTGGTCGATGCGACGGCGTTGCTGCCGCGCCCTGCCCCTTGGGCACTCAAGATGGCGACGAGCGGGAGAAAGGGATTTCGACAACAGCCTGTCGAAAAAAATCGCGATGCGATCAGGAAAGGGCCGGTAGGTCGAGTTCTTCCGCGAGCTTTTCGAGCTTTGCAACGATATCGGCACGCAGGGTGAGGCCGTTGCTCTCGGCCTCGCGCTTGCGCTCGAGGGCGCGCTGGCCGGGCAGGCGCACGGCGCCGAAATCCGGGTGGGCGCGCGAGGCGCGGCAGGCAGCCGCCAGAAAGCCGGTTTCGGCGCCGAAATCGTCGATGCCGGCAAAGGCTTCGGGATCGATGACCTGAACGTAGATCGCCGCCGTCCAGCGCCGTTCGGCATTGCGCCGCCCGTAGCCGGCAAGGCCATGCGTCAGCGCTTCGACCATCAGCGCCGTGGCATAGCCTTTCTGGCCGTGATTCTGGCCGCCGGCCAATAGCAGCGTGCCGGGCGGATCGGTCGTGAGCACGGCGGGATCGTCGGAAAGATTTCCCGCCGCGTCCTGCACCCATTGGCCGGGCAGGCGCCCGCCTTCGGCGGCGATACGTCCGGTCATGCCGTTGGTGGTGATCGAGGCGGAGGTGTCGATGAGGATGGGATCGCCGTCTGTCGGAATGCCGACGGCCAAGGGATCGGGACCGAGCACGCGGTCGAGCCCGCCGAAGGCGGCAACGCTGGCTGCCGCTGGCGAGGGATCGGAACTGGCTATGATGGCGACCAGCCCCTGCGAAGTGACGCGCGGCAGGAAGGCGGCAAGGCACGCCGTATGATGGGCGCGCCTTATATTGACGACGCCGATGCCGAACCGGCGCGCCCTTTCGGCGGCGGTTTCGAGCGCCTTGACCGTCAGCCAGACGCCGCTCAGCCAGTTGCCGTCCCATTGAGCGACCGCACCGCGATCCTTGAGGATTTCGGGATTGCCGCGACCGTTGAGCGTGCCCTTGCGCAGTTCGGCGACATAGCGATCGAGCAGGTTGAGGCCGTGGGTGTCATGACCCATGAGGTCGGCCTCGACCAGGAGTTCGCCGACCACCGCCGCCTTGTCCTCGTCCATACCGGCTCGGGTGAGCGCGGCGGCGGCGAAATCGACAAGGGCGGGCGGTGAAAAGCGCACGTCTGGGTTCCTCTCAGGCTCTCTTTCTTCGAGCCTAGGCCAGCTCGATCTCGAAAGCACTTACCGATGCTGCGGGAAGCGTCAGCCCGGCGAGGTTCGCAATTGCGGTCTCGTTTACGGCAAACACATCGAGATTGGTGGAATCGATGGCATCGTCGAGCCGTGGCGGCGCGATACGGTGGCAGGCGATCCTGCCTGCCTTGGCGCCGCCGAGGTCGATATCGATCCTGGCTTCCTTGTTGATGTCGAGATTGGTTGCGTGGACGAACAGGCGATTGTTTCGGCGCGAAGCCGAAACGACGACATTGGCGCTGTCGGATTCCGCCGTGACGGCATGGCTGCCGGACTTGGTTCTGAACAGGCGCATGACATGGCCGACGGGGAGCAGGTAGGGCCGCTCGCGCGGCGAGCCGAGCAGGACGGCATTGACCGTCCAGCTGGTGCCGGCGAAATCGGCCAGGGTGCAGATGTCGATGATGTCGGAATGGCGCTCGAACAGCGTCATGCAACGGGCGTGGTAGAGGCCCGAAATCCATTCGCGCAGCAGCTCGATCTTGTTGTGCGGCTGCAGCGAGAGGTGCCCCTCGGTGATGGCGAGCTTCAGCTTCGGATTGGCCTTGGAAACGACGTCACGCGCATCGAGCAGCTTTTTTTCGACCGCCTTGTAGATGGCGTCGAGCTCGGTCCAGGTGCGGTCGTAATCGTTGCGGTAGAGCCGGCCCTTGAGACTGCTGGCCTCTTCGTTTTCCGGGCGCTGCATCATCATGTGCAGGGCCACCATGTCGATGTCGTTGCCGGCCGCCGCGATCAGTTCGGGCGCCCACCATTGATGCGTGTCGCGCTCCATGTCGCCCCAGCCGATAAGGGTGATCGAGGGATCGCGGGCGCGCATCGCGCGGGCGAATTCGACGTAATGGGTGGCGTTCTCGGTGCTGGTGAAACGCTCGCCGGCCTTGGGATAGGAGGTTTCGTTGCCGATCTGCCAGGTCCTGACGTTCCATGGCTTTTCGCGGCCGTTGGCCCTGCGTTCGGCATTGTCGGGATCGTTGCAATAGGAAACGAGGTCGGCCGCTTCCTCAGGCGTGCCGGCGCGGTGTTCGCCGCGGGCCGTGTCGATATAGTCCGGGCGCCCGTCGGCGGCGAAATTGATGGCCATGATCGGCTCGGCGCCGACCGCCTCGCAGAAATCGAGGAATTCATGGACGCCGACACGGTTGGTTTCGGTGCCGCCCCAGAGATAGTTGATCATCGGCGGGCGCTTTGCCGGCTCGCCGACGCTCTCGCGCCACTTCCAGAAGCTCGTGAGGATGCCGCCCCAGCGGATGGAGGAAGGGGCGAGGTCGCGCACGACCTCGATGAAATCCTCGCGCCATTCGTCCTTGAGGATATCCCAGCAGGCTTCGACCGAGGAATCGGTGGTGCCGAGCGGCTCCATGAACTGCATGTAGAGACGAGGCGAGATTTCGTGGCGGGGGGTGACGTCCACGGTGACGCGGGGCATTTTGGAACTCCTGGAAATGGTCGGCTATTTGATGCCCGAGGTCGGGCGCATGCCGCTGATGATCCAGCGCTGGCCGAAGAGGAACAGCAGGATCATCGGCAGGGAAGTGAAGAAGGCGGCCGCCAGGATCACGGTGTAGTTGATGATGCCGGCGTCGGCGGCTGACAGATAGGCGACGGCGACCGGAACGGTCATCGAAGCCGGCGAATTGGTGATGATCAACGGCCAGAGGAAGTTGTTCCAGCTGTAGAGCGCGGTGAGCACGGTGACCGTGGTGATGGCGGGTGCCGCCAGCGGCATCATGATGGTGCGAAAGGTCTGGAATTCCGTGGCCCCGTCCATGCGGGCCGCCTCCTCCATTTCGCGCGGCAGTTCGCGGAAGAACTGGCGGAGGATGAAGATGCCGACGACACGCGGCAGGCCGGGCAGGATGACGGCGGTGACCGTGTCGACGAGGCCGAGATTGGCCATCAGGTCGTAAAGCGAGAGCACTTCCAGGATGCCCGGCATCATCATGGTGATGAGCACGATGAAAAAGACGAGATCGCGCCCCGGCCAGCGCAGGCGCCCGAAAGCGTAGGCGGCCGGAATGTCGAGCAGCAGGATGCCGGCGACCTGCGCCAGCATAATGACGAAGCTGTTCAGCATCGCCTGCGGAATGGAAACGCCCTGCCCGGCATCGGTCAGCACTTTCCAGTAATTGTCCAGCGTCCAGTTGGACGGGATCAGCTGATCCTTGAGGATTTCGGAAGAAGGCGCGAACGAGAACAGCACCAGCGAGGCAACCGGCAGCACCCAGAGCACAGCCAAGACGAAGAGAACGATCCAGCGGAGGGTCCGGTTGGTCTGCATCATCGGCTCCTAGCGCTGGCGGAAGACGCGGAACTGCACGAGCGACAGCGCCGCGATGATGATGGTGATGATGACGCCGATCGCCGCCGCCTTGCCGATGGCGAAGTTGCGGAAGCCCTCCTCGTAGAGCAGCATGGTCATCACTTCGGTGCTGCCGAAGGGGCCGCCCTGCGTCATGATCAGCACTTCGCCGAAGACCTGGAAGGCCTGGATGAGGCTGAGGATCATGACGATGAGCATGATCGGCTTCAACAGGGGCAGGGTGATGTTGAAAAAGCTCTGCGCCGGGCTCGAACCGTCGAGGGTGGCTGCCTCGTAAAGATCGTCGGGAATGTTCTCGAGGCCGGCGAGCAGGATGATCACCATGAAGCCGACATTGATCCACAAGGTGATGAGGGCGATGGCGACGAGCGCCCAGCCGGGCTCGGACAGCCAGGCCTGGTCCGGCAGGTGCAGGAGCCGCAGAATCTGGTTGATGGTGCCGGCCCGTGGCTCGAACAGCCATTTGAAGGCGATGGACGCGACGGCGACGTTGACGACGAGCGGAAAGAAAAAGGCGGTGCGGAAAATGGCGATGCCCGGCAGCTTGCGATGCAGCAGCACGGCGAGCAGCACCGAGACGACCATGATCATCGGCACGAAGATCAGAGCGAACCTGGCGGTGGTGAAAAACGAATTCCAGAACCGCGTATCGCCGAAAAGGTCGCTGTAATTACCCAGCCCGACAAAGCCGTTCGGGCCGAAAATACCCCAGTCGAACAGGCTGATATAGACCGCCCGCACGATCGGGTAGCCCAGGAAGATGGCAAACATCACCAGGTACGGGCCAACCATCAGAAACGGAAACAGGCGGCTGCGCAGGGTCGACATCTCGGGCTCGCGGGTGTGGCGGAGGCCGGCGCGGACGCCGGCCCCCCGGAAGGATTACTTGCTGAGGACGCCCTTGATGCTGTCGGCAAGCTTGGCGACAGCCTGGTCGACGTCGGTGCGCCCGGCATAGAACTCTTCCAGCGCCTGCTGGACGACCTTGTCGACGGCCGGCTGCTTGACGATGCTGGGCGGGAAATGTGCCGTCTCGATCGAGGCGGTGACGATCGACTGTTCGGGCAATGCCTTGTAGGCGTCGCTGTTGATCACCGAATATTGCGGCGAGACCTTGCCGGTCTTGGCCCATTCCACGCCATGGGCGCCGATCCACTTGATGAAGGTCAGGGCGTCGGCGCGTGCTTCTTTCGACGTGCCGCGCGGGATGAGGAATTCGTGCGCCATGGCGAAGACGGCCGGGTGGTCGCCAAAGGTCGGGAAACCGGCAATACCGTAGTTAAGGCCGAGATCCTTGGCCGCCGCCTGGTAGACCGGCAGGTCGGTGATCTGCATCACGGCGATGCCGATCTTGTTCTGGGCGAAGAGCTTGGTGGCATCGGGCCCCAGATCCTTGGTCGGCGACACGCCGGCATCGGCGAACGACTTGAGCTGGGTCAGGACCTTGGTCGCCGTTTGCGTGAAGTTGGGCGAAACGTCGGTCATGTCGGCGTTGAAGATGCTGTCTTCGTACTGCCAGTAGATGCTGTAGAAATTGCGGAACGTACCGCTGCCGGCGAGCTGGTGGTATAGCCCGATCGTGCCGTCGCCGAGCCCGGAAATCGCCTTGGCGTCGGCCATCAGCTCGTCATAGGTGGCCGGCGGCTTGCTGGGATCGAGCCCGGCTTTCTCGAACAGGTCCTTGTTGTAGTAGATCGAGCGCGGGAAGATCGAGATCGGCACGCCGAACTGCTTGCCATCGAACGAGCCAGCGTCCCAGGCCTTGGGCACGTAATCCTTCTGGTCGATGCCCGCCGCTGCCAGCTCTTCGGGCGTGAAGGGATCGAGCGCGCCCTGGTTGGCATAGACGGGCACCTGATCGGAATTGACGACCGTGAGGGCCGGCGCCTTGCGCGAGGCCATGGCGACAGAAAGCTTGGTGTTGAAATCGTCCCACGGGATGATGAGGAGCTTGACCTCGACATTGGCGGCCTTGCCGTCGCCGGCATTGAAGGTCTTGACCAACTGGTCGATGGCGGTGCCGTCGGGGCCGCTGAACAAGGTCCAGAACTCGATGGAGCCGGCGGAGGCGGTGCCGGCCGTGAGGCACGTGGCGGCGATGGTGCCGAAGAAAGCGGTGCGCAGCCAGCCGAGCCGCGACTTACGCGAAAGGTGCATGTTGGCCAAAGTGAAAATCCTCCCTTGGATCGTCGGACCCGTTTCAGGGTGCGTCGGGCAGAGCTATCGCATAGTAATATACAAGTCAATTGACGCTTCGGCTAATTTGACGCTTGCAGAGTGCATGGCAGGGCGGATAAGTTTCAGCAAATTCCCGCCCATCACTCGCTAGCGCTACATCGAACAGATTGAAATGGCTTCGGAATTTACAAAAAGGCGATTGTCGAAACCGAGATTGAACGGGGCACCTCCTCGCGATTCGGATCGCTCGGCTGCTGCTTGGAGACTAGTATATCAGAATGTTCGCGAGAGCATTGTGGCGGTCGAATTGCGGCCGGGAGACAAGATCAGCGAGAACGAGACGGCGCAACGCTACGGGGTGAGCCGGACGCCGGTGCGCGAGGCGCTGCAACGGCTGGCCGACGAGGGACTGGTCGAAATCTTCCCGCAATCGGGGACGTTCGTTGCCCGCATTCCCTTCGAGGAACTGCCCGAGGCGATGGTCATCCGCAAGGCGCTGGAGAACACCACGGTGACCATGGCGGCGAGCCGGGCCAGCCGCAGCCAGATCCTGACGCTCGCCTCGGTGATCGAGCAGCAGCGCGAGGCGGCCGAAGCCAACGATGCCAGTGCCTTCCACCGGGCGGACGAATTGTTTCATGCCAAGCTCGCCGAGATCGCCGGTTATCCCGGCATCTGGCGGCTGGTGCTGCAGGTGAAGACGCAAGTCGACCGCTTCCGGCGGCTGACCCTGGTCCTACCGCACCGGATGGCGGCGGTGATCGAGGAGCACGAAAAGGTGCTGCGCGCCATCGAGCGCTCCGATCCGCAGGCGGCGAGCGCAGCCATGATGGCCCATCTCGATTCCGTGCTGCCGGCGATCCAGCAGATCGAGGCGCAAGCCAAGCTGGATGCCCTGGCGGGCCGCCGCAAATAGGAGCTTGCTGGCACGGCGCCTCTCAATGGAAATTGCGCCCCGATGGCAAGGCGGCGCGCGCCTCGGCGTCGAGTTCCATGCGGCGACGCCGGGCCGGGCGGGTGTTTTCGCCTATGGCGATGGGCTCTTCGCCGCGTGCCAGCGCCATGAGGTCGGGAGTGAAATCTGTGAACGCGCGGGCGATGACGTGCACAACCTGGCCCTCGCGCTGCACTTCGCCGCGTACCGCGATGAGACGCGAGCCGAGGACGGTGAGGCGGTTGTTGTCGAAGACTCTGTTCCAGACGACGATATTGACGATGCCGGTTTCGTCCTCGAGGGTCATGAAGATGATCCCCGATGCAGTTCCCGGGCGCTGGCGGACGAGTACGAGGCCGGCGACCTCGACGATGGCGCCGGCTGGGGTTTTGACCAGTTCGGCAGCGGCGATGATGCCGCGCCGCACAAGATTCTGGCGCAGGAACTGCACCGGATGGCCCTTGAGCGACAGGCTCAGCGCCTTGTAGTCCTCGATGACCGCTTCGCCTGGTGCCATTTCCGGCAGGTCGGTCTTCTCGTCGCGGCCCGGTGCTGGCAGGCCGGCGGCGGCGAACAGCGACAGGGTTTCGGCGCCATCGGTGCCGATGAGGCCCTTGATGGCCCAGAGAGCGTCGCGCCGGTCGAGTCCGAGCGATTCGGCGAAGGCGTCGGCCTCGGCCAGCTTTTCGAGCACTGCCGGCGCCAGCCCCGTGCGCAACCACAGGTCGCGGATCGACCGGTAGCCATCGCCGCGCCGCGCGACGATGATGTTGATATGGTCCTCCTTCAGTCCCTTGATGGTCGAAAGCCCGAGTCGGATCGCCATTTTACTCCGGATGTCGCCCGCCATCTCGGCATGGCGGGGCAGAACATGCGCGGCGGCGCGGCGGCCGGGTTCGAGGATGTTCTCGAGGTCCGATCTGTTGATGTCGACGGCCCGAATCTCGACGCCGTGCTCCTCGGCATCGCGCAGGATCTGGGCAGGGGCGTAAAATCCCATGGGCTGGCTGTTGAGCAACGCACAGGCGAAGACATCGGGATAATGGCATTTGAGCCAGCACGAGACGTAAACCAGAAGGGCGAAAGAGGCGGCGTGGCTTTCCGGAAAGCCGTAATCGGCGAAGCCCTCGATCTGGCTGAAGCAGCGTGCGGCGAAATCGTCCGCGTAGCCGTTGGCTTTCATGCCGGCGAGGAACTCGCTTCGGAGCTTGTGGATGGTGCCACTGCGCCGGAACGTCGCCATGGCGCGACGGAGCTGGTCGGCCTTGCCCGGTGGAAAGCCGGCGGCAACGATGGCGATCTGCATCGCCTGTTCCTGAAATAGCGGAATGCCCTTGGTGCGCTCTAGCACGGCCCTGAGTCTGGGGTTGACCTCTTCGGCGTCCTCCAGACCCTGCCGGCGCTTGAGATAGGGATGCACCATGCCGCCCTGGATGGGGCCGGGCCGGACGATCGCAACTTCGATGACGAGATCGTAGAATTCAGCAGGCTTCAGCCGCGGCAGCATGGACATCTGCGCCCGGCTTTCGATCTGGAAGACGCCGATCGTGTCGGCGCGCTGGGCCATGGCATAGACGCGGGCGCTCAGTGTCTTGTCCTGCCGCTCTTCGTCGAGAATGCCATCGAGCGTCAGGTCTTGCCCGTAATGGACATGCATGTACTGGAAGGCGCGGCGGATGCAGGACAGCATGCCGAGCGCCAGCACGTCGACCTTGAGGATGCCGAGAGCGTCGAGATCGTCCTTGTCCCATTCGACGACGGTGCGGTCGTCCATGGCGGCATTGGCGACCGGGATCAGGTGGTCGAGCTTGTCGCGGGTGATGACGAAGCCACCGACATGCTGGGAGAGGTGGCGGGGAAAGCCCATCAGTTCGCCGGCAATGTCGAGCACCTTGCTCAGGATCGGCTCGTCGGGATCGAAGCCGAGCCTGCTGACCCGTTGCGAGCGCGGCTTGCCGTCCTGCGAGCCCCAGTTCAGCCCGTTCATGGCCGCGATCGCATCGGAAGAGAGGCCGAAGACCTTCGCGACCTCGCGCATGGCGCCGCGCGTGCGATAGCGCACGACGGTGGCGGTGAGGCCGGTGCGCTCGCGGGTATATTTGCGGTAGAGGTACTGCATCACCTCCTCGCGTCGCTCGTGCTCGAAATCGACATCGATATCGGGCGGCTCGTTGCGCTCGGTGGAGAGAAAGCGTCCAAAAACCAGGTTGCCGACGCTCGGCTCGACCTCGGTGATCTCAAGGCAGTAGCAGACCATGGAATTGGCCGCCGAGCCGCGCCCTTGGCAGAGGATTTTCCGCTTATAACGGGCAAAGTGCACAAGATCGTGCACGGTGAGGAAGTAGGGGGCATAGCGCATCTCGGCGATGAGCTTGAGCTCGCTGCGTACGCCGTCGACGACCATTGGCGGAATGCCGTCGGGAAAACGCTTGCGGTCGGCGTAGCGCTTGCGCATGCCTGCCCAGGTGAGGCGCTCCAGCGTTTGCTGCGCCGTTTCGCCATTGCCGACGGTTTCCTTGGGATAATTGTACTTGAGCTCATCGAGCGTGAAATTGATGCGGTTGAGCACGGCCTGCGTTTGCGCCAGCGCGTCAGGATGGTCGCGAAAGAGCCGCGCCATCTCCATCGGAAATTTGAGATGGCGTTCGGCATTCTGCTCCAGCCGCCGGCCTGCGGTGGCGATGGTCAGGTGCTCGCGGATGCAGGTAACAACATCCTGCAATACGCATCGCCCCGGCTCGTGGTAGAGTACGTCATTGGTGGCGATGAGCGGCACACGGTGCCGGCGCGCCATGTCGGCGAGGCGGTTGAGCCGCATGCGGTCATTGCCGTCATAGGTGCAATTGGCGGCCAGCCAGACGCGACCGCGCGCCAGATTGCGCAAGGCTGCCAGCGCCTCCTCGCTTGCCTGCAGCCGGGTTTCATCTACTTGCAGGATGAAGAGCTGCCCTTCGGCAAAGGCGGCAAGATCGGCGAAATTGAGGATGCACTCGCCCTTTCTGGCGCGCCGGTTGCCGGTGGTCAGCAGCTTGCAGAGCCGACCATAGGCGGCACGGTCAGTGGGGTAGGTGACGATGTCGGGAGTGCCGTCGGCAAAGACGAGGCGGGCGCCGACGACGTAGCGGAAGGCCTTGGCCTGTTCCGAAAATTCCGAATCCTCCCTGAGATCGCGCAGGGCGGTATAGCCGCGCACGATGCCGGCCAGCGAGTTGCGATCGCAGATGCCGATGCCGGTCATCCCCTGCATGAGGGCCGTCATGACGAGCTCGTCGGGGTGCGAGCCGGCGCGCAGGAAGGAAAAATTGCTGGTCGCCAGTAATTCGGCAAAGGCGAGTGGCGGGGCGGCTTCGCGCGGGGTGATTTCGCGCTTCAGCTTTATGACGTTGTCGGCGCTCATGCGAAAACCCCATGCAGGAACCAGTCGGGCATCGTCGCCTGGGTGTAAAAGCCCTGCCGGAACAGCCAGAACCGGTGGCCTGCCTCGTCCTCGACGATGAAATAATCGCGAGATGGAATGGGATGGCGCTTGATCTCCTCGATCGGCTCCCGGCTTTTGCGCTCTGCGATCTCTTCCGGCGTCGGCTGCCGGAAGGTGCGGGTGCTGAGCAGGAAATCGTCCCGCCACCATTCCGCTGCGATGCGCTCGGGACTGGAAACCTTGACGAACCGATAGGGAATGCGCCGCCAGACCATACCGGCGGGCGGACCGTCCGGCACTTCGGCACGGGCGACCTCGACCAGTTCCGGTTGCGGCAGTAGCCGCAGCGGCCGGGGGCGGTCGGGATCGGGCTCGGCTTCGGGGTCGACGGGGATGGTTTCATCCGCCGGCAGCAGGCATTCGGACCGCTCGGGGATGTGCGTATTGACGAAGGCGAGACGCAGGACGGCGCGGGACCCAAGGCGACTCGCCAGCCGGTCGTGCAGGTGGTCAAGGTCCTCGGTGCCGTCGCGCCGCTCGAAAGCGCCGATCTGGGTGGCGTCGAGCCGGCAGAGGTCGCCAGCGGCGAGCCGGATCATGTCGATGCCGAAACCAGGGTCGAATTCACCGGTGAGCCGTTCGGCGCGGTGAGCGAAGAGTCGCGCCACATGGGCGGGATCGCGGGTGGCGCGGGCGGCATTGACGGTGAAGACCGTCACCTTGTGGTCGACGCGGTAGAGGAAGAGATGGAAAGCGCGGGCGCCCAACTCTGCGGCCTGCAATTGCAGGCAAAGGCGGATGGCGAGGTCGCGTCCCGTCATCAGCACATCGTCGAGAAGGCCGACGGGCTCGGCGAAGCGCCGTTCGGCGAAGTGCTCGACCGGCGGCAGGCGCGGGCGCAGCGTCTCGTCGATGTGGCCGAGCGCCTGATCGAGCCGTTCCACCAATCCGTGGCCGAAGCGGGCGGTCATCGCCTTGCGGTTGCGGTCGCGGATCTGGCCGATGCGCTTGAGGCCGAGGCGGTTGAGGCCGGCGACCTGTTCAGCATCGAGGCGCAGGGCGGCGACCGGCAGTTCGGCCAAAGCTGTGAACAGCGTCTCTGCCTCGCCGCTGGCAAGGATAGTACCGGGCCGGTAATGCGCCAGGGCCCAGGCGGCCCCGATAGTGGCGGCGATGGCGCCGCCGACGGCAAAGCCGAGCTGCGCCAGCCGTTCGGTGACCCGTTGCAGCATGGCCTCTTCGCCGCCGAACAGGTAGCTGACGCCGGTAATGTCGAGGACGAGGTCGCCATAGGATGCCCGGTCGGCCATGACGGCGACGATCGGCGAGGCATAGGAATGCCAGTCGGCGAAATCGGCGAAAAGCGCAGTGAGCAGATCGTGGTCGACTTCCCGGGCGATGAGGTTGGGCACCAGAGCCCGCGCATCGCCGAGGCTCTGCCGGGACGTCAGCCCATGCTGTTGCGCCAGCCGGTCGACGGCAACGAGCCGCAAGGCGCTGCCCTGTTTTTCGTAAAAAACCAGGGGGCGTCCGGCAGCGGACAGCGCCGGGTCACGCCGTTTGCTGCAATCGGCGGCCCAGAACGGCAGGAACAGCGCCAGGTAGCGCCGCTCCTCTGCCAGCAACTCGCCCTGCCGGTGGCCGCTTTCGATTTCCTGCAAGTTCGAAACCATTTTTCCAACTCAACCAACTGGTTTCATGGGTTTTTCCGGCCAGGCCGAGACGGTTGCGTTCCAGCGTCACCTGCCAGCGCGGTGTGCCTGGGGCACGCGGATCGAAGCGCATTTCGCCGCTCACGGCCGGCTCGATCCGCCAGCGCAGTTGCGCCGCGCTCGCCTCGCGCCCCGCGCCGTAGCGCAGGACGAAGAGCGAAGCCCCGCCGCTGGCGGCACGCATGGCCAACCGGCGGCTGGCGGTGAAATCGAAGACCTTGGGCGCCCCGCCGATATCGGCGATCACCGCCGCCACCGCCTTGCAGCCCAAGGCTTCCTCCTGGGCCCAGAGCAGTTCGTTGATGGTCTTGACGCGCACGAAGACGAGATCGTGGGGATCGAAGCCGAAGCTGGCCAGCCCGGCGCCATAGGGCAGGCCCTGCTGCTGGGCCTCGTGCATGAGCTGCATGAAAAAGACCGCCGGCCGTTCGGGCTTTATCAGCGTGCGCGCCTGGCCGAGGGCAAAGGCCAGGCCCATGGCGGCATTGCGGGTCTCTTCGGCATGCACTTCATGCATGAGGCCGGGCGGGGCGACGAGGAAACCCGCGCCCGCCGTTTCGCGCAGCATGGCGGCGCCTTCCGCCAGGACGGGACGTTTCTCGATGGCGGCGATCTGTGCCCTGAGGTCGCCGAGCACACTCTGTTTTTGAAGGCCATGCATGCCGGCCCTCCCTGTTCAAACGTGAACAAAAAGAGAACAACAGAGTCAGCCAAAGAGTCAAGAGGCTCGCGAAAGCGGGTTGCAACCCGCAAGGCTTACGCAGGTCTGCATCTATGGCGGAGCGTTTCCAGGAAAAGTGGATGCCACTTTTCTGCTTCGGAAACGCGACCAGAAAACCTGGAGCACCTGTTTCGATTTCATCGAAACGGGAAATGCTCTAGAGAGGGCGCCAGCGCCAACAGCTCCTGCTCTTCATGCCTCCGATCCATATCGCCCTCACCTTCGATGATTCCTATTGGGCGCCGGCCTATGCCACGATGCGTTCGATCTGCCTCACGACGCGGCGGCGGGGCGATATCGTCTTCCATCTCTGCCACCGGACGCTGGCGCCCGACCACAGGGCGGACCTTCTCGAAATAACCAGCGAGTTCGGGGCTGCGCTCAGGTTCTACGACATCGACGCCATGCCGCTCTTCAACGAAGTGGCGGGCCGGGCACCCTACAATTACCGGCTCTCCAACATCGTTTATGCGCGGCTGTTGTTCGCCGACATCCTGCCCGCCGAGGTCACGCGCGTCACCTATCTCGATTGCGACATGCTGGTGCGCGCCCCGATCGAGGAAGTGGCCGAGGTCGATCTCGGACCCTATCCGATCGCCGCCGTGCCGGAAGCGCATGGCATGAACATCGCGCTCGGGCGCGACATCAAGGCCAAGCGCGACCTGTTCGATCCGGCCGATCCTTACTTCAATGCCGGCCTCATCGTCATCGACATGCAGAAATGGCGCGAGGCCGACATCATCAACAAGCTGAACCAGGCCATCGAAGACGGCACGATGGCGCGGCTCTATTACGACCAGGATTTCCTCAACCTGATCTTCAACCGCAACTGGCTGCAGCTCGACCAGTCCTGGAACATGGTCGATCCGCGCCCCGAGCACCAGTCGCTGCACCCCAAGCTGTTGCACTATACGGGCGCGCGCAAGCCGTGGCGGTCGAGCTCGATCGACCGCGTGGCCTTCCACCGCACCTACCGGCACGTGATGAGCAACCGCATCTATTACAAATACCGGCGCTATCGCTGGAGCCGGGCCTGGTCGAAGCCGTTCCGCAACATCATCGCCCTCATCCGCACCATCAAGAGCAGTTGAGCGGATGCCGGTCCATGTCGCCCTCACCTTCGACGACAATTTCTGGGCGCCCGCCTATGCGGTGATGCGCTCGGCCTGTCTTGCCGGCAGGAAGCCCGCCGATTTCGTTTTCCATCTCTTTCATCGCGGGCTCGGCGCCGAGCACCGGCAGGTGCTGGGCGACATCACGAAGGAGTTCGGGGCCCGGTTGATCGACTATAATCTCACCGAGAACGAGCGATTCACCGCCTTCCTGGCCGGCCTTGCCTTCCACAAGAAGCTGACCAACATGGTCTATGCCAGGCTGCTGCTCGACGAGTTGCTGCCGGCTGACATCGAGCGCGTCATCTATCTCGATTGCGATATTTTCGTGCGCGGACCGCTCGAAATCCTGGCTGAGCTTGACCTGCAAGGACGCCCCATCGCCGCCGTGCTCGATGCCGGGCGCCACAAGCAGATGCTGGGGCGCGACTTCCGGCAGAACCTCGACCTGTTTTCCTACAATTTCGCCTATTTCAATGCCGGCATGCTGGTCATCGACCGTGAAAAATTCGGCGCGGCTGATCTGCCGGGCGAAACGCGGCGCATGCACGAAAGCGGGCTGCTCGCCCGCATCCAGTACGACCAGGCGGTGCTCAACCTCGTCTTTGCGGACAAGTGGCTGCCGCTCGATTTCCGCTGGAACCTCATCTGCCCCTGGCCGGCGCACGAAGCGCTGGAGCCACTGCTCTTGCATTATACGGGACACCGCAAGCCGTGGAACCTCGTTTCCGGCGTCGCCTTTTCCAATGCCTATCGGCACACGATGACCAATGCGGTCTTTTATAAATTCTGGCGCGAACGCATGAAGCGGCGCCTGCTGGCCCCGTTCAAGACGCTTTTGGGGCGGTGATGTCCGACAAAGCCATCCACATCGCGCTGACTTTCGATGATGGCTTTTGGGCGCCGGCCTTTGCCACGATGCGCTCGATCGCGCTTTCGAGCGAGAGGCGGGCCGACCTCAACTTCCATTTGCTGCACAAGAATTTGTCGGCCGAACACCGGGCCGAGCTCGACGCCATTGCCGAAGAATTTCCCGGGATCAGGCTGCACGACTACCCCCTGGCCGAAGACAGGCATTTCGCCGCAATCAAAGAGGGGTTCGTCTTCAAGTGGCGGCGCCTCAACGATATGGTGCTGGCGCGGCTGATCTTCGACAAGCTGCTGCCGCAAACCGTCACCCGCCTCATCTATCTCGATTGCGACGTCATGGTTCGTCAGCCCATCGAAGAGCTGTGGGAGACCGACCTTCAGGGCAAGGCGGTCGGCGGCGTCATCGATCCCAACCGCCACAAGGTCATGCTCGGCCGCGAATTCAAGGAAAAGGCCGACATCTTCACCTATGACCAGCCTTACGTGAACGGCGGCGTGCTGCTCATCGATCTCGAGCGCTGGGCGAAAGCCGACCTGATGGGAAGGACGGCCGCGTTCCGCGAGCAGGGCCTCCTGGAAAAGCTCTATTACGACCAGGACATCATCAACCTGGTGTTTGCCGGCGAGCTTTATCCGCTCGATTGGCGCTGGAACCTCACCAATGCGCTGCCGGCGCATGAGGCTTTGGAGCCTTTCATCATCCATTATTCCGGCGACCGGAAACCCTGGAGCCTCATCGGCGGCACGGCCTTTTTCAACAATTACCGGCACGTGATGACCAATGAGAAATATTATGCCTTCATGCGCTTCCGCTGGCGCCGGAGCCTCGAAAAGCTCTTCAGGCGCCTGACCTTCCGATCGGCACGGAGGCCGGCTTGAGCGAAACTCTCCACATCGCGCTGACCTTCGACGACAACTTCTGGGCGCCGGCCTATGCGACGATGCGCTCGATCTGCCTTGCCAGCCCCAGGGCGAAGGACGTGGTCTTCCACCTCATCCACTGGCACGTGACGCAGGAGCACCGGGACGTGCTCTCCGGCATCACCGAGGAGTTCGGCGCCAGCCTCGTCGATCACCGGCTCGAAGACGATGCCGAGCTTGCCGCGCATCTTTCGCGCCTGCCCATCGCCAAGGGCTTTTCGCCGATCGTCTATACGCGGCTGTTCCTTGGCCACTACGTGCCGGAAACGGCCGAAAAATTCCTCTTCATCGATTGCGACACCTATGTGCGGACGCCGATCGAAAGACTGATGGGGATCGAGCTTGCCGGCAAGGCCCTGGCGGCGGCGCCCGAACCGGGCCGGCCCCTGCTGCTGCGCGGTCCCGACATGCAGCCGAACGGCAAGCCGTTTGCTTCTCATGACGGCTATTTCAATGCCGGCGTCCTCGTCATCGATCGCAAAAAGTTCGTTGCCGCCGATCTGCCGGGTCAGCTCATGAGCCATATCGAGACCGGGCTCATCGCGGTGCTCTACCAGGACCAGGACATTCTGAACCTCGCCTTCCGCGACGACTGGCTGGAGCTCGAGCCGCGCTGGAACCTCACCAAGCCGCATCCGGCTTTGCGTTCGCTCGACCCTCATATCGTCCATTACACGACCGGCATGAAGCCGTGGAAGAGCCTTGCCTATGTGGCGTTCGGCTCCTCCTACCGGCACGTGATGACGCGGGCGATCTTCCAGCGCTACCGGCGCGAACGCTGGCAGCGTCGCCTCAAGCGCCTCATCGGACGATAAAGCTTTCGCGACTGTTGCCCTGCTGCCCTTTCGATGCCCTGCCATTCCGCCTATGTCTCCGGTGATTGCCGGAGAAAGTCATGTTCGAGGCCCTCAACCGTCTGTTCACCCGCCCCGAAGAGCCCAATCCCGCCCATGATGCCCAGCTGGCGGTGGCGGCCCTGCTCGTGCATCTCGCCGCCATCGACGGCGCGGTGAAGCCCGAGGAGCGCGCGGCGGTGCGCAATGCGCTCGTCGATTTCTACGGGCTGGCCGAGGACGAGGTCGAAAAGCTGGTCGCCGAAGCGATGCGGCGCGACGCCGAGGCGGTCGATTTCTACCGCTTCACCTCGGAACTCTCGGCGCTCGACAACGAGGAGCGGCTCGAGATCGTCAGGATGATGTGGCAAGTGGTCTTCGCCGACAAGAAGAACCACGAGCTCGAAGACAACATGGTCTGGCGCATTGCCGAGCTGATCGGGGTTTCGACGCGCGACCGCAACGTGCTCAAGAACCAGATGGCGCGCCGCTGAACGAGAGCGGCTTGCATTCTTGGCCCTTCCTAGGCAAAACACGGCCACCTCCTCCCCCCGAAAGTTTTCGAGATATGAATATCGACGCCATCGCGATCGGCAAGAATCCGCCCGACGACCTCAACGTCATCATCGAAGTGCCGCTTGGCGGCGAACCGATCAAATACGAGATCGACAAGGCCTCGGGCGCGCTCTTCGTCGACCGGTTCCTCTATACGCCGATGCGCTATCCCGGAAATTACGGCTTCGTACCGCATACGCTGTGCGGGGACGGCGATCCGCTCGACGTCATCGTCCTCAATACCAGGCCGCTCGTGCCCGGCGCCGTGGTGCGGTGCCGCCCGGTCGGTGTTCTGTTCATGGAAGACGATGGCGGCCCGGACGAAAAGATCCTGGCGGTGCCGGGGCACAAGCTCACCAAGGTCTATGACGGCGTGCTCGACGTCACCGACCTGCCGGAAATCCAGGTCGAAAAGGTCAAGCACTTCTTCACCCACTACAAGGATCTCGAGCCCGGCAAGTGGGCCAAGATCTCGCATGTCGGCGGTGTCGCGGATGCCCGCAAGGTGATCCTCGAATCGATCGAACGCGCTAAACAGGCCTGACCGATGGCACCGGGGCGGATCGTCATCCTCAACGGCGCGCCCCGCTCGGGCAAATCCTCGATCGCCAGGGCGATGCAGGAAAGGCTTGCCGGCACCTGGATGAATTTCGGCGTCGACGTCGTGATGGCGGCAACGCCCAAAGAGAAGCTGCCGGGCATCGGCCTCAGGCCCGGCGGCGAACTGCCGGAGCTCGAACCGTTCGTGCGTGAAAGCTATGCGGCTCTGTTCGCTTCGATCGCCGGCCATGCCCGGCAGGGGCTCGACGTCGTCAGCGACCTGGGCCTGCACGACAAGTATTCGCGCCCGCTCGGCATTCTCGATAGCGCGGTTGCGGCGCTTGCCGGGCTGCCGGTGCTGTTCGTGGGCGTCACCTGTCCGCTCGAAACGATCATGCAGAGGCGCAATGCCGACAGCCGCGGCGGCTATTACGCTGCCGGCGAGACCGTGCCGGAGCCGGTGCGGCGCTGGCAGGAGGCGGTGCATCTTCCCGGCATCTACGACCTTACGGTCGATACCGGGGCGACGACGCCCGAAGCCGCCGCCGAAACAATCGGGGCGATGCTTGCGGCACCGCCCCGACCGACAGCTTTCGAAAGACTTTCCAGCCATTAATGGCCGGCAAAGGCTTCGGCGCCGGGCTGCGCCGCCGGCTTGCGGATGAAGAAGGCGACGGCGATCGCGAACAGCGAGATCACCGCACCGCACAGGAACGCCGTGCGCACGCCACCCGAGAGCGCTTCGAGCTGGGTGGCTCCGGCTTCGGCCAGCCCGTTGGTGCGCGCCGTCATCAAGGCCACGAACAGGGCGACGCCCGCCGCACCCATCACCTGCTGGATCGAGCCGAGAATGGCGCTGCCGTGCGAATAAAGCTGCGGCGGCACCGAGGAGAGGCTGACCGTAAAGAGCGGGGTGAAGAGGAACGCAAAGCCGATGCTCATGACGATGTGGCCGGCAAGGATATAGACCCACCAGGTATCCGGCCCGAGCAGCGTCATGGCCCAGAGCACGGCCGAAACCACGATCATGCCGGGAACGACGAGTTTCGTCGGGCCGACGCGGTCGTAGAGCTTGCCGACCTGGGGTCCCAACAGGCCCATCAAGAGGCCGCCGGGGAGCAGCAGCAGGCCCGTCTGCAGGGTCGTGAGCTTCAAGACGTCCTGCATGTAGATGGGCAGGACGATGATGGTGCCGAACATCGCCATCATCATGATCGCCATCATGAGGACGGCGAAGGTGAAGTTGGTCGACTTGAACGTCCTGAGGTCGAGCAGCGCCTTGTCGGTCTTTTGCAGCATGAGCTGGCGGGCGATGAAGACGACCATGGCGACGAGTCCGACGCCGAGCGGCACGAGCGGGGAGAGCGTCCCCGGCGCGGCCGGCACGCCGAGATTGGAAAGGCCATAGACGATGCCGCCGAAGGCGAAGGCCGAGATCACCACCGAGAGAGCATCGAGCGGGGCGTAACGCGGCTCGCTGACATCGACCATCTTGCGCATGCCGAGCAGCAGCGCGCCGAGGGCGATGGGCAGGACGAGGATGAAGAGCCACTGCCAGCCGAGATAGTTGAGGATGAGGCCGGAAATGGTGGGGCCGATGGCCGGGGCCACCGACATGACGATGGAGATATTGCCCATGGTGCGGCCGCGCGCTTCGGGCGGCACCAGGGTCATCACCGTCGTCATCAGCAGCGGCATCATGATGGCGGTGCCGGAGGCCTGGATGACGCGGGCGGCGATGAGGATTTCGAGGTTGGGCGAAACGATGGCGACCGCCGTGCCGATGCTGAAGAGCGACAGAGCGGTGATGAAGATCGGCCGCGTATTGAGGCGCTGCAGCAAAAAGCCGGTCACCGGAATGACGACGGCCATGGTCAAAAGGAAAGCGGTGGTGAGCCATTGCGCCGCGCTGGCCGGCACGCCCAGAGCTTCCATGATGGGCGGAATGGCAACGCCCATGATGGTCTCGTTGAGCATGACGACGAAGGCCGAGACCAGGAGGATGTTGATCACCAGCCGGTTGCGGGCAGCGATCGAAGTGTCCTCATGGCGCGGCGCGGTCCCGGGCATGGCGGTCTCGGAATAGGTTTCGGAGGTCATGATGTCTGGCCTTCTATTGAGCGCCGGGGCGCCGAGGGAGGCACGGCATAGCAGAATTTGCGGGCCGCGCCAGAACGAATTGCGAAATGAAAAAGCGAGAGTGGCCTTGTTGCACGCGGCCGCTGACAGATCGTGTCAGCAGGCTCTGGCCGCAAGGGGCGAAAGGCATTTTGCGCCGATGGTACGAGGGCATGATGACGGGTTCTCTTGCATGGGTCTGCCGTGATGACGAACGGCCGGAAGGGGAATCGACAGGAGGCACGAAAACTTTTTGAAAGGGGCATGCCGAGCCGCCGGCCGGCCTTTCGGCTTCCGGTTTGGGTCAGGCAAGCGGCGCCGGCGAGGCCGTGCCCCGTCGCGGTTAGTCCGCATCTATTGTGAGGCCGAGGCCTCGCCAGCGCGGCCGGATCGTTAGT